>MCHG01000299.1_pt1 | contig 18975 bp, 15 predicted proteins | sample 787351 | NCBI WGS metagenome assembly MCHG01 (sample SAMN05430296, study PRJNA330682) | permafrost metagenome | biome: Cold desert; feature: permafrost; material: soil; isolation source: enrichment culture inoculated with soil incubated with H2/CO2 at 20 degrees... ... | reverse complement strand
TCTCTGGCTCAACTAATCAGAGAAAAAAGTACATTGAATTGAAAATCAAGGTTTTCCGCTTAACTTGAAGAGGATACAAAAAATGGGCTTTTGAACCTTACAAGAACACTTTTGGAAGATTTTATCCTCCAATCAAAAGCTATCGGAATGGACCTTGAGCCTTTTATCGATTATAAGTTACTTTTAATAGAAAATGTATTCCAGAGCCGGATTCATGAGACTATCTCTTCTTCTCGTTTTGGTAAAGGGCTTGAGATTGCGGAAAAAGATTGTGTTGGCCGCGTGAGAGAGCTTTCAGAAAACGCTGATATTGTAGTTCTGGACAGCCTTGGAGCCCTTACCAAAACAAAAAATTGCGTGGGTAGTGAGGCTCTTAGCAAGTTTGATGCGATCTACAGTATTCTGGCAAAAAGTGGGTGTACATCTCTTATTCTCATGGACAAACGCGCTCACAATCAACATCAGGGTTTTGCAGATTACCTTGTCTTTGGAAAAATTGAAATGAAATTCAAAGAGGGCCTTTCAAATGGAAAATTTGTACGTCATCTTTCAGTTGCAAAAATGAGAGCTACAAATCTATCCGGAGAAAATGTTTTCTTTGAACTTACTTCCTCAGGAATAAAAATGGAATGTCATGATCCTTGATTTAAAAACGGAATATCATGATCTTTATTTAATGTCTAAAACATTTTAGCGCAAAACTTTAGGAAGAAATCATTTCTAAAGTTAATCATTACATCAAACCTATTATTCCTCTCATCAAATTGATGCCTACTTTTAAATATTTTTAATTAGTATCAACATAATAAATTTAGTAATGTATCTCTTAATTAAATTTATTTGGTTTCTTTTGAAATCAAATGCTTAGGTCCTTAAAAAGCTAGATAAAGGATAAATATTAAAGATAACTGAGATCAAAATTTAATGATGCTAGGGCAAGTTATATAAAGTTTTTATAATGTGTTGATCCTATATGACTTAAGGAAAAACCTGAAGGCGAGAGTATGGATGAAGTAAAAGAACTGCCAGTGAAGCACAACTTTATCTCGGACTTATTGGGTAAAATGGGCGATAATAACTCCGTTTCAGAAATCGTAAAAAAGGTTAGAAGTTACTATGATAAACCACTGAGGGCACTACCAGCCTATGACCAGGAAAAACAAGGACCTCTTGTAGAGTTTGTAGTGCCTGATGGGTTAAAAGAAATCGAAAGGTACTGGCTTCAAGAACCTTACACCTTTGCATCGATTCTGGAAGACAGAAGAACAAAATACTACAGACTTGTTGAACCAGCGCTTACAAAGTATGAGAAAGAGCTGCTAGAAAGAATTTATGAGGATTTTCAAGATATTTTGGTCCTGAATTCTACAACTTCCAGATTCGAAAAGGATGCACTCCTAGCGGATAAGGCCCTCTTCCTTCTTGAACGTTATAAGGCTGAAATTTCGGTATCATCGATTGAAAAAATTTTGTATTACCTTAGAAGAAATCTGCTTGGTTACGATAAAATTAATCCCCTTCTTTATGACCCTTATATAGAAGACATTTCATGCGATGGGGTCGAAATTCCGATTTATATTTATCATACAAAATATTTCAATATTGAAAGTAATATTTCCTTTAAAGAAGAGGAACTGGATTCTTTTGTAATCAGAATGTGCCAGTTGAATAATAAGCATATATCCGTAAGCCAACCAATAGTGGATGCGACAATTCATGATGGGTCGAGGCTTCAGGCTATTTTAGGAAGAGAAATCACTCCCAGAGGCAGTACTTTTACTATCCGTAAATTCAGGAAAGACCCTATAACTCCCATAGACCTGCTTGGTTTTAATACATGCGACCTGGAGATGCTCGTATATCTCTGGCTGGCCATCGAGAATGGCTACAATATTCTCTGTGCAGGAGGGACGGCGTCCGGGAAAACTTCGATGCTAAATGCTACATCTCTATTCATGCCTTCTACAGCCAAGATAGTCTCTATCGAGGATACAAGGGAACTCTTACTCTATCACAACAACTGGGTTTCCGGAATCACAAGGGAAAGTTTTGCTTCCGACGCGACGGGAGAAGTTTCCATGTATGATCTTTTGAGAGCTGCCCTGAGACAGCGTCCGGACTTCATCATTGTGGGGGAAGTAAGGGGCAACGAAGCCCTTACTCTTTTCCAGGCAATGTCAACAGGGCATGCAACAAGTTCAACCATGCACGCAGGAGATGTACAGACTGTTATAAACAGGCTCACGCACGAACCCATAAATGTGCCTCAAATGATGTTGCAGTCCCTGGATGTACTTTGTATCCAGGAGCAGGTGTACATAGGAGAGAAAAGAGTTAGAAGAAGCCGAAGCTTTGTGGAAATCCTTACTATCGATCCTGAGACAGGGGACCTTGGCATAAATGAGCTCTTTAGCTGGGAACCTTCAGAAGATTGTTTCATCAGGGTAGGGGACTCCCATATAATGCAGGATATTATGCATGTAAGGGGGTGGGATGCAAGTCAGTTGAAACATGAAATGGAAAATCGGAGAAAAATCCTTACCTACATGTATGAAAATAAAATGAGAAGTTACATTCTGGTGTCCCTTGTAGTCCAGACATATCAGAGCTATCCGAAGATGGTTATGGAGTCTATAGAGAACGATACCTTGCAGGGTATGATACAGAATATGATTGCTTAAGAGGGAGCATGACTTATACTGCTGTGGATCAACTGGCGTACAGAATTTTTGGGAATTTTTTTTATAAAAATAAGGAAAAGTTCCAGAGTTTAAAGGTAAAAATACGCCACTCCCATATTTCCATTCCAGTGGACCAGTACCTGGCTTCTGCATGCATGTATTCTATAATTGCAGGACTTATTGGAGCAATTATAGGCGCATGGTTGGGACTGAAAATCTTTGGGGATCCGGTTTCCCGCCTGAGTCTTTTTTTAAACTCTACAAGTGCTGGTTTTGCAGAAGGTCATCTGTATACTTTTGGAATTTTAACCACCCTTCTATTATTCATTCTTAGTTTTCTGACCATTTTTGGCCTGGCATATATCTTTCCTTATTTTCAGGCAGATATCCGACACGCTTGCATAGATAAATCCATGCTCTCGTCAGTAACTTACATGTATGCTCTGACCAAAGGAGGCTTGTCGATTTATGATGTATTAAGATCCTTGAGCAGGTATACGTATATATTTGGTACATGTGCAGAAGAAGTGTCCTTTATTGTGAGGGATATGGATTATCTTGGAAAAGATTTCATAAGTGCTCTTAATTCTGCCAAGGAACGCACCCCATCGGAACTTTTCAAGGACTTCATTGATGGATTAGTTCTTGTTTCAAGCAGCACGGCCATAATAGAGTACATAAAAAACAAATCCGATCAATACCAGGATATGGTAGAGATGGCGAACAGAAACTTTTTAAAAAGGCTTGATGTTCTTGCCGAAATCTACGTGACAGTGCTGGTTGCAGGTCCTCTTTTCATAATGACAACCCTTATTGTATTGCAGTTGATCCGGCCGGCTTCAGCACAGATTCTTTACATACTCATTTACGCGCTTATACCTCTTGCAAATCTTCTATTCCTGGTACTCCTGGATACAATAGGAGAACTCTCTATGGACCCGAAGAAAGCTGTTGTTTCTGCCTTTTCCATGAATCTTTCCGATATTCCAGAAATCAGCTCAGGGCTTAGTGAAGAAGAGGAAAAAAAGAGAAGTAAAAAGTTCTTGTTATACAGACAACTTAATAATATCAAAGATTTGCTATTTAACCCATACAAAACTATCCGGGACGAACCCAGATACACATTTTTCATTGGAATTCCTCTTGGACTATATTATCTTACCCGTGTTCCAAAAAATCTTGCAGATGACTTCAATTCTAACTTCCACCTGGCTCTAAATTTTACCCATATCAGCGACAGCAGCATCCAGCTGATCAGTGAAATTCAGAATTACTTCATTATCTTTATTGTCATTATCATGATCCCCTTTATTATTTTTTACGAGATCAGAGCCTGGAGAATGCGTAAAATTGACGAGAAAATGCCTGATTTTTTAAGGGACCTTTCCAACCTGAATGGCTCTGGGATTTTGTTTTCAAACTCTTTAAAATTAATGGCAGAATCCAAAATGGGCATCCTCACCAAAGAACTTAAAAAGCTAAAAGAAGATCTGTCCTGGGGCACCTCAACTACAAGAGTTCTCATCAAACTTGAAAACAGTATCAGAACCGCAACTTCAAGCCGAGTTCTTCATACACTCATAAAAGCAAACGAATCTACAAGTGATCTTAAAAGTGTGCTTTCTGTCACTGCTGAACAGGTTAAAAGCGAAGAAGAGATGAAAAAAGAACGCTCATCAGACATGGCGGTTTACGTTATAACTATCTATGTGGCTTTTTTTGTCTTCCTTTTTATATTATTTATTCTGGCTGCGTATTTTTTCCCCCAAACCGTCTCTTTTACGAGTGCTTCTCAGGAAGTCGGGTCTGCCGGAATCGGGAATGGAGCCTTCAATATAAAGGAGTACACAATGCTTATGTTTCACTCGACTCTCATTCAAGCCTTCGTTTCCGGACTCGTTGCCGGAAAGATGGGGCAGGGCTCAGTATACATGGGCTTGAAACATAGCGTCAGCATGGCAATGCTAGCCTTCGTGGTCTTCACCATGTTCATTTGACCCTTGATACCTCAGCACTACGCCTACAAAGTTATTATTTATCCTTTACCCGAAGAAGATGATCTTTATTTGACTTCTACAAAACAGTAATAAAATTGAAATGTGAATTCAGTGAAGGAATGAATCATTTACAAAAAATTCACCTTAAAAGCTAAAATTTCTATTTAATTAGATCTATAAAAACGCTAGTAGCAATATTTATTAATTAAATTTTTCATTATGTTTTTATGATAAATAGACATAAATAAGCTAAAGCTTTTGAGAATATATTTAAACAGATTACTTTTTATAATTTATTTATATTATATCGTCCTATTTTTCAGTGATCTTAATAAGATTTGCAGGAAACTGCTTTATGCAAAGTACACAATTGTAGCCAAGTTCAAAAAGAGTTCTTATAAACTTGCAATTCCGCAGTGGTTCAAATGTATTTCTAAAGAGATTCAATACAACCGCAGGTTATGAAATCTACAATAAAACCTGCATTCGGCAGGTCGACATTAGAAATTAAACTAATTTTCCTGATATCGTTTTTTGAGCATTTGATAACTACACATTCGATTTAAAGCTGGTTAACTTGTGGCTCAACTTCCACGACACATATAAGCAATGAATCATTTTTGTAGTAGGTCTAGTATGGGAGGCTAATGTACTGCTATATGTAAATCCAACAACCACTTGCAATCATAGCCTATTATTTAAAAAACGTTATCAATAAAAATTCTCAAAATTTAATGTCAACCTGCCGAATGTAGGATAAAAGTGACAATAAAATGGAAAGAAATTCCAGATAAAATAAATTGAATAAAGAAAGAGAGAAGGCACCTTAAAAAGGTGCTTCAATTAATGTTTAGAACCTAACGTCTTTGTTGCTGATGAGCTGATTGGTCTTCACATCGATGATTTTAATGTTTACAGTATTACCAGGAACTGCAGTAGTGATATTAGTCAATGCGAGTGGTGACGTTACATCACCAACGTCCATGGTTACAAGACTAGTAGCAATAATATCAAAAGACGGAGCTCCTTCAAGGGATGCCGTAACTTTTGTTATGCCTTCTTCGAAATGAATTGGGTCTCCGCCAAGATGTTCTAATGTTACAGATGGTACTCCAGTAATAATGCCAGCTGCTTTAATGCCTATGTTCGCCTGCGGTGCGGGTTTGGTAGTTCCCTGGCCGAAGACGGATGAACCGATCGCGGCGGCAAGGATGACGGTTATTGCAACCATCAAGATGACGCCGATAACCGGGGAAACTGCATCATTATTCTTAAACAATTTTTTGAGATCCATATGTTTCTCCCTCCGGGTTAAAAGTACTCAGAAGGACGCCTGTCTGAGACTTTTAACACTTGATATATACAGATTAACAGTAACTACTTTTTTATAACTTCATGTAATCATATTCATCGTTAATATATAAATTTTTGCTGAACACATTATTACATTATTTACAGAGAATATATGTGGTATCTTGCAAAATTATTTTTTAATTAGCTAATCCCAAAACCAATTTTATTATCAAATCATTAAGAGTTTCAAAACGATTTCATGATTGGGAGATCTGAGATAAACCTGATCAAAAACGGTTTTTAAATTTCAAAAAGTGAGCCGAAAAATCGGCAATTTGATTGAATGAGAAAAGAAAATGTAAAAGAAGAGAGGTTTGAATTAACCTCCTCTCACTATTCTCGCAATGTCGTCTCCGACATCTGAGGTTCTGCTCTTGCCGCCCATATCGAAGGTTTTGACTTTGCTGTCAAGGATATTTTTCTGGATTGCATTGACTATCGTGTGTGAAGCTTCTTTTTCTCCGAGCTGCTCTATGAGCATTGCACCTGCCCAGATTGTGGCAATTGGGTTGACCTTATTTTGGCCTTTGTATTTTGGGGCTGAACCGTGGATAGGCTCGAACATGCTTGTACCGTTAGGGTTGATATTTCCGCCGGGAGCAAGGCCGAGACCGCCCTGGATCATTGCCCCGAGGTCGGATATGATATCTCCGAACATGTTAGGGGTTACGACTACATCGAACCACTCTGGATTTTTCACAAACCACATGGTGATAGCATCAACGAAATTGAAGTCAGTAATAACATCGGGATGCTTTGAAGCAACCGCACTGAATTCTTCTCTCCACAAGCCGTAGATATCGGAAAGGACATTTGCCTTGTCCACGGAGGAAACATGTTTTTTCCGGTTTTCGGCCAGGTCAAAAGCGTATTCAACAATCCTTTTTGTGCCTTCTTTGGAGATCAGGCCGATTTGATACCCGATTTCTTCGCTGTCAATCTCGATATCAAGGCCGAATTTTGCGGAATAGAGAGTCCTTTTTACTTCAAGAAGGTCCTTACTCTCTCCTTTCTTTGCCCTGCCGCCGATTCCTATGTAAAAGTCCTCGGTGTTTTCCCTGACAACTACAAAGTCGATGTCTCTTGATGTTTTGTCTTTGAGCGGGGTCCAGACTCCGTCTAAAAGTTTTATAGGACGAAGATTGACGTACTGATCAAAGTAAAAGCGCGCAGTTAATAAGATTCCCTTTTCAAGAATTCCGGGGGCAATCCTCGGGTCTCCAATGGAGCCAAGGTAAATGGCAGTGTAGCCGGATAATTCCTTTAAGGTCTCTTCCGAGATCAACTCTCCCGTTTCAAGATAATGGTCTGCTCCATGCGGGTATTCAATCCATTCTACATCAAAACCGAATCTTTCGCCGACTGCGTCTATGACTTTTCTGCCTTCAGCGATGATTTCTGGCCCTATCCCGTCGCCGGGGATGACCGGGATCTTATACTGCGTCATATTTGTACTCCTTTCAAATTACAGACAAATTGCCTTTTTTATTATGAGATATCAAACGCTAACAGGCTGTCTATGGACAGATTTCCTGTATTTCAGCGCTCGGAGATCAGTTTCCGGGCATATTCTATAAGCCCCCCCGAATTCACGATCTCACGAACGAAATCTGGGAGTGGGGTTGCCTGGTAGGTCTCTCCTTTTGTTTTGTTTTCAATGACTCCTGTTGCAAGGTCTACTTCAAGCTCATCTCCGTCATCGATCCTGTCAGTGTCCGGACATTCCAGGACAGGGACTCCGATATTTATCGCGTTCCTGAAAAAGATCCTTGCAAAAGACTTTGCAATTACACAGGCTACCTTTGACCCTTTCAGGGCAAGGGGCGCATGCTCGCGCGATGATCCACAGCCAAAGTTGTTTCCAGCGACTACAATATCATTCTCGTGAACATTTTTTGCAAATTCTGGGCGTACGCCTTCAAATGTGTACTTTGCAAGCTCTTTGGGAGTATTGAAAATAAGGTACCTCCCGGGAATTACTGCATCCGTATCCACGTCATCTCCGAATTTCCAGGCTCTTCCTTTCATATGAATCACCAGTGATTTGCTACAATTGAGTGCTATTATTAGAAAATACTTACAGCCTGTTACTTAGCTGTATTTACAGGGTTGAAGTATCACAGCTAATATTTAAATTATTTTATGGGAAGATAACAAATTGGTTAACAATACCCTTTTTACTCCTAAATTTACCCTGCAAAAAAGAGAAAAACAAATTACTTTGATCGCAGAACTGTTATTTCTTCACTTCTTTCTTCTGCATAGGGCTCAAGAGCACTTGGCTCTCCTCCTCCGTGCCAGCTCATGCGCGGGCGGATACGCACAAGGTGAACAGATTCTGAATGGTCATCCACTATCAAAGCAGCTCCTCTTTCGCTCCCCATCTTCTTCAGGTACGCCTCGATACTTTCCTGCATATAAAGGGGACGGGAAGTTTCCAGAGCCAGGATGTCATCGCTTGCGGTAAGGCGGTGACAGATAAGAAGGTCACTCTGGGAGACAACATCAGGGTGAAGACTTGCAGGTCTCTGAGTTGCCAGGATAAGAGAGAGACCGGGTTGCCTACCTTGCCTGAGACAGCGGTTAATAAGCACTCCAGATGCAAGGCTTTCTGTCTTTGCAGGAACGAAAATGTGAGCCTCATCTATAAAGAGCCAGACCATCGGGAATTCTTCCTCATCGGTCTTTTCTCCCATAAGCTTCTTTTCATAAACTCTTCTGGCCTCAAGCCTCTCTTCATAAAGTTTGCCTGCAAGAATTGATACTGCTCCAGCGCAGACGTTTTCATTTTCAAGAGTGCTCACGTCAAGGACTGTTGTCTTTCCTGCGGATATGAGCTCTGATATAGATGTCCCTTCCTTTGAAAAAAGCCCCCAGGAATTCACTGCCCTGAAGTAATTTTCTGCAGCCCCTTTCGAAGCCGGGTCAGAGCGAGTATCCTGCAGTACCTCACCGATGATATCCTCAAAAGAATATACACATCCTCTATCTCTTAAAGATTCAACGATCCTTACCAGCAGAATTCCAAGAGGAGAAATCTCTTCGATATTAAAGATCCTGCACCACTGGCTTCCTGAAAGTTCACGGATTGAGATAGAAAATGGTTTTACATCGATGTTTCTTTTCCTGTAAGCCTCAACTTTGCCAGCGGGTACAAAAATTTCAGTTTTGAATCCAGTGGGATTTAGATCCCAGTTTTTTAACCTTCCGGCTTCAAAAGTGTTCGGATTCCTCATTGTCCAGAAAATTCCCATAGTGTCAATGACAAGAGATGCAAGTCTTTTTTTAACAGCTGGATGGAGAAGAGAAAGTTCTTCCAGCATGCAGCCCATTGTATAGGATTTTCCATATCCCCTTTTCCCACAGATCAAAATAGCATGAGGTTTCAGCGCATCAAGATAAACAGCAGCTCCCCTGGAATGGTCAAGTGCCATGTAATTTCCAATGGACAGAAGTCCTTCTCCTGTGTTCTTCTCGTTCCCAAGCACGCGAAGTGTCCCGACCACTTTTCCTCTTAAAGCAGGCCTGAACTCTGTATTTTCCACCTTTGGCATCTTGATAGTATCGTATTGAAGACTATATAAAATAATTTGTTCAGATTGGATTAAATAAAAATTTTGATTTCAAGGATACAGTTCACACGACTATGTTCAAGTAAAATAATTAGAAGTTATACTACAATAATTAGAAGTTATACTACAGGACGTTTAAGAGGCTGACTTAAAAGGCTGATTTCCGTATCAACCTCTTATTTTAGGACATAATCCGGCGTCTAACAAAAATCTATGCAGGGTGCAGGCAAGTGAAAGCACTATGTAGGTCACGGGGGTACAATCATGAAACTTGACGCACATATTCCTTTGCCAGGATAGAAATTATCCAGGTTTCAGAACTATCGTAGACGTGCAACTTTAGTCGACATGCGGCTATCCACAAAAGAGAGGTAGGAATTGATGAAAGTATTAGTAATTCTTGGGCATCCAAATAAAGAGAGTTTTAATCATGCTATAGCAAAAACGGTCGTAGAAACCCTGTTGAATAACGGGCATGAAGTATTTTTCCATGATCTTTATGAAGAAAACTTTGATCCAATAATTTCAAGTCAGGAAATTTCTAAAGGGGCCTCTTTAGAAAAAGTAATAGAAATACATTGTAATGAAATTACTAAAGCAGAAGGAATTGTTATAGTTCATCCTAATTGGTGGGGGCAGCCGCCTGCAATTTTAAAAGGATGGGTAGATCGAGTATTACGTCCGGGAATAGCTTATGAATTCAAAGAAGGAGATGATGGTGAAGGAATACCAATAGGGTTGTTAAAAGCAGAAACCGCCTTAGTGTTCAATACATCAAATACACCGAAAGAAAGGGAATTGCAAATATTTGGTGATCCACTTGAGATACTCTGGAAAAACTGTATTTTCGATTTTTGCGGAGTAAAAAACTTTTATAGAAAAATGTATGGGGTTATAGTTACCAGCAAGCTTGAGGAACGACAAGATTGGTTAAAAGAAGTGAGGAAAATAGTGAATACATATTTCCCTACATGAGTGTTTAGTCCGTCCTCCATTACAGGAGTGGTGTTTTACATAAGTGATGCTTTAAAAGACCCAAATGTTAGTTGATCTCTTAATTTCCACTTGAATCCTTAATCCATATTCTCTTGCAGGTTATTTTTGCATCCGACTTTTCTTTCGTTTTTATAAAGAAATTGGTACCAAAAACGGTTCAACCGTGAAAAAATAAATTTGAGGGCTTCTGAAAATTTCAGTGGCTTTAAAAGTAGTACCTGTTCAGGGGATGTTCAGGAGATTATCTTGTCCAGCTGGTTTGTCCGAGCAGCGATTTTGATTTCCCGGGCTATTCTCCGCCCTGTTGAGAGGTTTTCCTCCATCAGGTCGGCATAGGGGGAACCTGAAATGTAAAGGTTTGTTCCTGCGACAATCCTGGCCGAAATCTCAAATACCTTAATCTCAAGTTCATCCGTAAACACAGTTTCGAGGCAGAAAGCTCCTATCATCCCGCCAAAAAGGCCCAGAGACTCTTCAACTACCCGTTCTCCAAGAGAAAATATAAGCGGTAGGAGTGACTCTCTTGCCACCAGGGGCACATTTCCTGTGACCACATATGTAGGGCGGATGCCTGCTTCTATGAGTTCTCTGGGTGAGCCGAGTCTGAAGATCTCATCAGCATTGGATTCTACCCTTCGGTCCATGCTCAGGAGCTCAAGGCTGCCTTCGCTTAAAGTGTATCCCTCATTTCGGATCGGGGAATAGAAATAATGCAGGTAATAACGGGTCCCAGTGATAAATTCCTGAATTGTGTACTTCTGGGTTCGGTCTACGAGCTCATCGAATTCTTCGTAAGTTTTCGCAACGAAGAAACCTTTTCCCCCTTTTGCCCCGTGGTACTTAACCATTACAGGCCCATTGATATCACGAGGATCGTCGATCTTCCCAGGCATGTGAATACCTGCTCCAAGCAGCCACTCACGTTCTTTATCCCTATCCGATTCCCATTCGAGCACAGCCCGGTTTCCGAAAGTAGGCACTGCCATCTCTGCAAAATTTTCCGTGCCCAGGTAAGCAACAAATGAACCGTGAGGAATGATAATAGTGTTTTTCTTTCGAAGTTCCTCAGCCTTGTTCATTATATCATCATAGCTTTCGACAATTAGGTACTCGTCGGGCTTTGCTTTGGGAAATGCCTCATAGAATTTGGGCGGTTTGCCAACGCAGATCCCCAGAGTTCTGAAGCCTTCTTTTCTCGCTCCGTCAAAAATTTGAAGGCTTGAGTGAGAACAGACTGTTGCAATAGTAATATTATCTAAATCATAATTTTCTAGATTTTCAAGAACCTGCTGTTTTGTGATCATGATGCTACCAGCGAAAATTTAGGTTAGAATATACAATGTTGTATTTAAGGTTAAGGTCTGGATTCTATATATAATATAGTAATGCATGTATATTAACCCATAAAAATAAAACTTTATATTAAGATCAGTGCAAACTACGGTGCAAAGTAAATAAAATAAGTAGGATTAAATAAGTAGGATTATAACTCAGGAAGTGAGCATGAAAGGGCTTGAAGATCAAGACGGTTTATCGGAAACCGGTGAGCCTCCCCAGGCACCTGAAATAATGGAGCAGGCCAAAAGGGTGCTTATTCTCCCTGTAAATGGAGAATCAAGAAAGATAACCCAGATCCTCTCCAACGAAACATCATTGAAGATCCTTGAACTGCTCGGGGAGAAGAGCATGTCTGCAAGCAATATTGCAGAGGAGCTGAATTTACCCCTAACCACTGTTAAGTATAATCTCGATTCTCTGGTCGAATCCGATCTTGTAAAGGTTAAACAAATAAAATGGAGTCAGAAAGGCCGGCAGATAAAAATCTACGAATCAGTGGAAAAGGTTATTGTTCTTGTTCCTTCAAAGAACTCGATCGACGAACTCTCCATTCTAAATATACTCCGGAAATACATTGGGATTGTAGGGGCAGCCTTCTTTGCAGCAGCGGGAATAGAATATTTTTCAGCATACATACAAGCAAAAAGGATCTTTGATGCGACTGCTCCTTTGAGAATGGGAATACCGGAAACAACAAATGATTCTTTCCCCAGAGCAGTGATTATGGGAGTTAACGAGAGCGGTAACATTAGCTCAAAACTAGCTATTGACCAGCAGATGCCCGAGAACGGGTCTATGAATGCTAGCTCTGAGGCATTGGAAGCCGGGACAGAAAATATCTCTTCTGGATTGGAAGCTGGTTCGAGTCAGGGAGCTGCTGAAGTTCACGTCCCCACCCCTAACGTTACGGAATCGGTACACAATCTGTCTCCTATCCCCTCACCTGAAGGTCTCGCTCATCCCGGAGGGCTTCATGGGCTTTATGATGCTCTTTCTCTTTATCCCGGAGTCTGGTTCCTTTTTGGGTGTATTTTTATAGTACTCCTGATGATTGTAAGAGAAATCTATTATAAGAAAAGAGCCAAGTAATCGGAGATTGGTATGAGAGTCGCTTTAAAGCTTGCATACATAGGTACCGAATTTCACGGCTCCCAGATCCAGCCTAATGTCGTGACCGTGGAGGGAGAACTCTTCAAGGCTCTTCGGAATATCGGGATCATAGAAAGCCCCAAATCTGCTAACAATACCTGTGCCGGCAGGACCGATGCAGGAGTTCATGCCCTTGAACAGGTTGTCGCTTTTGATACGGACAAACCGAACCTGGCAATTCCCAGGATCATAAACTCCGAACTGCCCCCAACTATCTGGGCCTGGGCCCACGCGGAAGTACCCCTCGACTTTGATGCTCGAAGAGATGCGGTTTCAAGACACTACCGCTATGTGATGAGTGGAGAAGGATACGAGATCTCCAAGATCCGAGAGGCTTCAAAATTGCTGGTCGGGACTCATGATTTCGAAAATTTCTCGAGAACCAACGGGGAAAAAAGCACAATTCGGACCATAGAAATGATCAATGCCCGCGTAGATGGAGATCTTACCAAAATCGATGTTGTTGGAAATAGTTTCCTCTGGAATATGGTTCGGAAAATAGTAACCGCACTTTCCATGATCGGAAGAGGAGTACGTGATAACGACTGGTTGCTCCAGATGCTAAATCCCCATATATATGAAGAAGGAATTGAACCCGCTCCTGCCTACGGGTTGACCCTTCTTAAAGTAAATTACGAAAAGAAAATAGAATGGATCGAAGATAATTATTCTTTAAGGAGAGCAAGTGAGCAGAACCAAAAAGGTATTCTCAGACATAGGGTTATGGCCGAGGTAATGGAGGAACTGATTTCCCACGAATAAAATACACCCTTAAAGAACACTTTTCATATTTCATATTTCATCTCTGTGTTTCTGAAAAACAGTTATCGTTCTGGTAAGGCTTCTATGTACTCTCTGGACATGAATCTCAAGAACCTTAAGTCCTGCCTTTTTTCCATATTCCAGTGCGTCCTTGTCCGAGACCACAACTGCAATACCTCCAGGCTTCAGGACACGCTGGATTTCCTCAAGAGCACAGGAATAGAGTATCTCTAAGGATTCTGCAAGGATTGCTGCCGACCTGCCGTAGGGTGGATCAGTCACGATTGCGTTTATTGTGGCTTCCTTAAGCGGCATCCTGCAGGCGTCTCCCTCCATTAAGGCATAATTCAGCTCAAAGGCCTCAAGGTTCATGCGAGCACCCAAAACAAGTTTTTCCTGGGCGTCGATCCCTATAACTTTTGCTCCCACAAGCCCGGCTTCAACCAGTATGCCTGCAGTGCCGCAGAAGGGGTCCATGAAGATCTCTCCTGGCTTTATCCCTGAAAGGTTTACAAGGGCACGTGCAACTCTGGGCATAAGGACGCCAGGATGGAAAAATGGCTTATTCTGGGGGTTTCTGGCTTCGTATGCGCTTCTGTTTATGGAGGACAGAAGAGTTCCTAACACAGCTTTTTCACTAAGTACAAGCCGGAATTCCACATCAGGGTTTTTCATATTTGCTCGAAAGCCCTTTCTGAAAATGCATCCGCCTATTTTCTGTTCAAGGAGTTCACCTGGAAAATCCACATGATGTTTGATCCTTTTTGCCCTGACTACAAAACTTTGCCCTTCCCTGATATAGCCGGAGGGCTTAAAGGAATCTGCAAGTATAATAACCGCATCCGGGTTATTTTCGGCAATCCCGACAACTTTAAGGATATGGTGGGTCATTGCCAGCCTTTCAGAAATCGGACCTTTAAGGGCTATTTCCACATCCTCTTCTGTACCTGCTATATCCACCACCAGACACTGATCAACGCTGGTATGGAGTCGGAAATCAAGCCCCTCGATTTTGAGGCAAGCAAGGACTTCGGCAACAGGCAGTTCTTCATGTTCTCCAGAGAGTTCAAAAGCGTATAACATTGGTGATTCCGGAATAATTTGATGATTATAGTTCGAAATAATATTCGTATCATGCAATTAGAGAATAAATGCAAAATGTGAGCGTAAACTAAGAGGATAATATTTCTGCGTGTAAGTCATGATGATAATATGAAGTCATGATGATAATATGTTAAGTGAAAAGATATCAAAATAATATGTTAAGCGAAAATATATCAAAAAATGAAGTTTGTAAACCTGAAAAAATGCCTGAATAAGTATCAGTTAAAATCAATCTTTAAGCAATTCTTTAAACAATTTTTCATTAAAACATTCTTTCCAGGGCTTCCCTGCCAGTCATTCCCGGCTCAATTCCGAGTTTCCTGGCCAGCTGAGTTGATTCAACAACCTGGGCTTTGAGCATATCTTCAAAATTCTGTACGCCTTTTACCTTAGCTGCCGTATCCCCAAGAGTTTCTGCAGCATTTACATTCAGGTATCCACACATCAGGAACCCTTTCTCTGCTTTTATAACCAGCAGGGGATATTTTTGCATCTCAAAAAGAAGGCCAAGGGCGCACCCGTTTTCAAGCTGAATTTGTTCAATGAGCATGCTTTTCAAATAAGCTTCAAGCCAGATTAACTTTTTGGACTCAGCAGTATTTCCGTTTGCTGCAGTTCCGAGTTATCACTTTCGTTCGTTTCTTATTTTTACTCAATAGATTTGGACTTATCCGGAAATCCTGAACCTGTCAATGAGCTCAGGCACCTTTGGGATCTCATGTGTAAACGACCTTTGCTTCCGGATTTTAGGAAAGTTGGCAGAACCGGAACCCTCTAAGGTTTTCAAGAAAGCCCTTCGGTACGCTCTAATGGGTGTATGAGCCTCTTGCAGGGTTCTATAGTGTATATTTTTTACTGAACACTTTATACCGAATTTTTGATAAGACTTTTTATTTCCTTTATTTTTTGCTATAGCACAACTATAATTTTATAATTTGGCTTCTAGGAAACAATAAATACCAGTTTTCTATATTCCTCTGTATGAATGAGCAGAGTTATCTTGAGTTTACGGGCCTTGAACTCTCTCCGAAAAAGGTAGTTTACCTTAAGTTCATCCTGGAAAAAGGAGGCACTGTAAAAACCACAGAAATTTCCTCCAGCCTGCAGGTCGACCCTTCGACTACAAGCAAAACCTTAAACGAACTTGCAACAGCCGGATACCTGAACCATATTCCTTACAGGGGTGTGGATTTGACGGAACTGGGGGAAGCATACGCTGAATTTCTTGTTCGGAGGCACAGAATTCTCAGCCTTCTCTTAACTCATTATGGCCTTTCATCGGAGGAAGCATGTGATGAGGTTTCGCGTTTTGAGTCTTTTGTTTCCAGGAATGCTCTGGACAAGATCTGCAGCTCAATGGGTCATCCTATGTTCGGCGTATGCGGAGAAATAAATCATGAAAAGTGTTTCCACGAGGAACACCATCACTGAGTATTCAGAATAAATGAAGCATTAAATAGTCTTTGATGTAATTTCGAGATAATTTTGGGTTGATACCAAAAAAAATTGTAAACAATCCAAATTGTTGGATATGTGCCAAATTTATTCGATTTAATTCCTTTCGACTATGTTCCAAAATCTAGTGATTTTTAATTTTACGTTCATCACTGGATTTTGATACTGAGTCTTCCTTCCTTACTTCAGTACTTTCCAGAAGTTAAACTTTTCATGGTGCAGGATGAAAAATATAAATATAATAATATTTACACAGATTTATTAAGACATAATTTTATATATGGTGAAAGTAAGTGTTTAAGTAAGTTTATATTGTCCACAGTGGGTAGTATGACTTTGCAAATTTGGTTATAAATACATGGATCCTATTAAGTATATATTTAGCCAATTGGGGTAAAAAAAGCTTAATAATACTTTAAAAAAGTAATTATGACCTTGTTTAATTTGATAAGTAAAATCATTAATTATGTGCATTTTATTTAGACAGTTCCTAACTAATCGGTCGATAATAATCCAGGTCAACTTGAATTTTATCTCCCGGTATCTCTTGCCCCTAACCCCGCAAGGCTGGAGCGATCGTCTTCAACTAAATAAAAAAGCAAAAACCATACACACTATACAAGTCGAGTGTTAAAAAGATCAACAATTTAAAGTATCAACAATTTAAAGTATCAACAATTTAGAATTATACAAACATATTATACAATTTGAGTATTAGAAACCTCAGCCTGGATTCGTAAAAGAAAAACGAAGCCTATTACATCGTAAATGTGTGTGTATAATCGCTTCAAGGGGGGAAGCGATGATATGTAAAACAAAAACAAACAAAATGGATGCAACTTACAGCCACCAAAGCCAAAATCAATAAGTTTGTCCTTAAGCCACCTTAAAGCAGTAAATAATAATATCCGTTAATGAAATCGAAAAACAACAGCATAACTAAATAAAAATAAACACCATACCAAGGTGATAAAATGAATCGTGATACAACCCGGGACCAAAACGTAAAAGAAAACGGAACCTTCGATGGCGAACGCCTCGATCTTCCAAACATTCCCCTTCCGGAAACAGACAATGTGCTATATTCAATCTTAAACTCCTTAAACCAGAACATCGCAGACTTTTACACATTTGTAAAATTCAATAGTTATCTGTCAGAGGATCACCTGAATGTTGAGCTGCTTAAAAGAAGCATGGGTATTCACAGGGACTTTACAGCACTGTTCCTGCATACCAAAGAAGATCTGGTATTTACCTACCCCGAATTTATGGAAAAAACAGAAAAGCTGTTGTTTAGAGGGGATGCAGTTACCAACTGCATAAAATACACCCAGAGAATTTGCAGAGCAATAAATGATTATAAAATAGCTTTACATAGAGAAGGGTATTTGCCGGATCTGAGAAGGCAGCTACCGTTAGCTGATATATAATCATCCGGTAACTCACTTTTTTATTAAATTTCTCTTTTTTGTTAAGCTATTGGGCATCGGGTTTCAATAGATTCTCAGGCTTCAATTAACCGAATGCAGGAAAGCGATCTGCATTCTGTTTTTAAGCTTTCACTCTTTCTATAATTTAGAGTACTTCTGGGGCTCTACATTTAATTTTCAGTACATCCGTAACCTTATATTTATGTAAATATATCCCTGCAAAAATAAATAGAACAAACGCCGTAACAGAGTGATAAAATGAATCGTGATACAACCCGAGACCAAAACGTAGAAGAAAACGGAATCTTCGATGGCGAACGCCTCGATCTTCCAAACATTCCCCTTCCGGAAACAGACAATGTGCTATATTCAATCTTAAACTCCTTAAACCAGAACATCGCAGACTTTTACACGTTTGTGAAATTCAATAGCTATCTGTCAGAGGACCACTTGAATGTTGAGCTGCTTAAAAGAAGCATGGGCATTCACAGGGACTTTACAGCATTGTTCCTGCATACCACAGAAGATCTGGTACTTACCTACCCCGAATTTATAGAGAAAACAGAAAGGCTGTTGTTTAGGGGGGGAGTCGGTACACACTGCATAAAATACACCCAGAGAATGTGCAGGGCAATAAATGACTATAAAATAGCTTTACATAGAGAAGGGTATTTGCCGGATCTGAGAAGGCAGTTACCGTTAGCTGATATATAATCAACCGGTAACTCATTTTTTATGAAAGTTCTCTTTTTTGTTACTCTATAGGGCATCGGGTTTCAATAGATTCTCAGGTTTAAATTTTAATTGAATATAGAAAAACGATCTGTCTTCTTTTAAGTTTTTAACTCTTTCTATAATTTAGAGTACTTCTGGAATTATATATTTAATTTTCAGTACATCCGTAATCTTATATTTATGTAAATATATTTGGCGTGCAAGGCATCTGTAAAAAACGGTAGCTTAAAAACGGTAGCTTAAAAACGGTAGCCTAAAAAACGGTAGCTTAAAAACGGTAGCTTAAAAACGGTAGCTTAAAAACGGTAGCTTAAAAACGGTAGCTTAAAAACGGTAGCTTAAAAACGGTAGCTTAAAAACGGTAGCTTAAAAACGGTAGCTTAAAAACGGTAGCTTAAAAACG
>MCHG01000298.1_pt1 | contig 18975 bp, 18 predicted proteins | sample 787351 | NCBI WGS metagenome assembly MCHG01 (sample SAMN05430296, study PRJNA330682) | permafrost metagenome | biome: Cold desert; feature: permafrost; material: soil; isolation source: enrichment culture inoculated with soil incubated with H2/CO2 at 20 degrees... ... | reverse complement strand
CGCGGGAGGTCCTCCCCGCGTCCGATCAATCAGACCGTGTCGTCACAACGACTCAACCAACCTGTCCGGTCAGTACACCTAGAAAGTCTCGTGCCCTAATGTTTGGGCATGAGTGAGTCAGAGGCCATCGGTGCCACCGATGCTGTTGTTGTCGAGATGTCCGAGGGGAAGACAGCAAGTCCACTGCCGTCCGGATCGCGGCGACTGAAGGTCGGCGCGGAGCTTGGGCACCCGTTCCGCTGGGGTTTCGTGGCCACGGCTGGCGGGTTGGTGGCCATTTCTGCTGGCGGGGCGTTGGTCTCGCTGTCCACAGTGTTGGTGTGGGTTGGCGCGGCCATCTTCATCGCCTTGGCGTTGGATCCGCCTGTGCGCTGGCTGGAACGGCACCACGTTTCGCGCGGTTTGGGTATCACGGTCGTGTTCATCGCCTTCGCTGCGCTGCTAGGTGGGCTGCTGGCACTGGTGATCCCTATCGCGGTGGTTCAGATCAGTCAGTTCGCTGCCTCGGTGCCTGGCTACATCACGACTCTTCAACAGGCCGACTGGTTCAAGGCGCTGATCTCCTCCACCGGCCAGAGCACCGCTTACGCAACGCTGCTGAATCAGGCTCAGAGCTGGCTTTCCAACCCGGCAAATCTGCTGGCTTTGGGAGGCGGCGCGCTTTCGGTTGGCACCGGATTGGTGAGTGGAGTCACCGGTGCGCTGATGGTGATGGTGCTGACCTTGTACTTCCTCGCCTCGCTGCGAACCATCACCGATGCCGCAGTACGCGTCGCCCCGGCCCACGCCCGGGTGCAGGTTCGTGACTTCGCTGAAAGGATCACCGAATCGGTGGGCGGATACGTGTCGGGAATGGTGGTCCTCGCGATCGTCAACGCAATCGTCGCCTTTGTGCTGCTCAGCGCGGTCGGGGTGCCGTTCGCTGCATTGCTCGCGGTTGCGGCGTTGGGGATAACCATGATTCCGATCGTCGGTCCCACGGTGTTCTGGGTGTTGGCCTGCATCGTGGCCTATTTCACGTCGTGGTGGGCCCTGCTGATCTTCGGCGTGCTCTTTTTCGTCTACATCCAGGTCCAGGCTTATGTGCTGACCCCAAAGGTGATGACCAAGGCAGTGGATATTCCTGGCTCCCTGGTACTCATCGGAGCGCTCGTCGGCGCCACCCTGCTCGGGCTGCTTGGCGCCTTGGTGGCAGTGCCGGTGACAGCCGCGCTCCTGATGATCGTCAAGGAGGTCTTTCTGCCCCGGCAGGACGCCAAAACCGTCGATCCGAACTCTGGGTTCGACGTTCAGGCGCTTTGAGCGGCCTGCTGCAGGCTGGCTTCGACTTCGGCCAGGAGTACAGCCACTTCGGCCGGGGAGTGAAGATGACGCAGTCTTACCTGGGGTGCGCGTCGGCCGATTTGGACGAGCTCGCCATTGAGGTATTCCCGGCGCCACCGGAACAGCCACACCCGAAGGTCGCGGCGCTCGCCGGAATACCGCAAGGCGCGTAGCAGACAAGTGAAGGGGTTGAAATCCAGCACCCAAACCTCGTCGGGATGGCCAAGGCGCGGCTCGTCGAAGTCAAAAGGGCCGAGATCAGCGTCGAGTACCCAGGTGCCATTCTCGGCGATTGCGGCTTGAACCTGGGCCCAGTGCGGTGCGGGCTCAGGCCGTCGGTCGACCGGCCAAAAATGCTTGTCGATTCGGATCAAGCTGCGGCCGGTGAGTTCGGCCAGTCGCTGCGCTGCGGACCTGGCGTCGGCTCCCCCGCGTCCCAGGAAGACCACTCGGTTGCCGAGGCCAAACTGTTCTTGCATGACATCGATGATGTCACCTGGCGTGGACCTTCGATGGCAAAAGCGATCGAAATGTCCGAACAAACACGGAGATTTCTCTGTCGCCCTCACAGCTCGAATCGGTACCCCACACCAGGCTCGGTGACGAAGTGCTTGGGATGGCTCGGCTCATCCTCCAGTTTGCGGCGCAGTTGCGCGAAGTAGACCCGCAGGTAGTTGGTTTCCTTCTCATAGGCCGGACCCCAGACTTCGGCGAGCAGCTGCGCTCCGGAGACCAGAGCCCCAGGGTGGCGCAGCAACACCTCAACCAGTTGCCACTCGGTCGGTGTGAGCCGCACCTCCACGTCATTCTTCACGGCACGCTTGGCCCCGAGATCCAGGCTGAAGGAGGCAGTGGTGACAATGGCGGCATTGGGTTCAAGGTGATCGGCCCGCCGCAGTGCCGCGCGTACCCGGGCTAACAGCTCCTCCATTCCGAAGGGCTTGGTGACGTAGTCGTCTGCACCGACGTCCAGCGCCCGTACCTTCTCGCCTTGCCCATCTCGAGCTGACAGCACGATGATCGGCACGCTGTTCCAGCCACGGATGCCGGCGATCACGTCGACCCCGTCCAGGTCGGGCAGACCGAGGTCGACGATCACCAAATCGAGATTGCCCAACCCGGCGATCTTGAGGGCCTCGGTACCTGTGCCGACAGCTTCGACGTCGTAGCCGCGGGCGCGCAGGTTTATGCTCAGCGCCCGTCTCAGCGCGGATTCATCTTCAACGATCAGCACGCGTGGCATCGGCAATCTCCAGAGTCAGGGTCATGGTCAGGCCGCCGCCGGCGGTCTGGGTCGGGGTGAGCGTTCCGCCCATGGCCTCGGTGAAGCCCCGCGCGATGGCCAACCCCAGTCCGATGCCGCCGCTCGCGCGATCACTGAAGTGCTGGAATGGGCGGAAGATCTCCTCGTAGCGGTGCGGGTCCACCCCCGGTCCGTGGTCGATCACTTGGATCGCAACCTGATTGCGATGAGTTGCTGCTGCAATTCGCACCTGTTCGCCTGCCGGAAGGTGGCGATCCGCATTGGAAACCAGGTTGGCCAGTATCCGCTCCAGCAGGCCGGCATCGGCCTTGATCAGCGGAAGGTCCTCGGGGATGTCCAGCATCACTCGGCTGGCACCGAGCCGAACGACCCCGGCCATCACCTCCAGCAGCGAAGTGGGTGCCAGCTGTACCGACAGCGCACCTGCCTGAAGCCTGGAAAGGTCGAGCAGGTTCGCGATGATGTCGTTGAGGCGATCTACGTGCTCGTCAATCGAGGTGAGCAACTCGGCACGCTCCTCGGGCAACAGCACAAGGTCTGCCTCGCCAAGAGTGGCTGCCGAGGCCTTGATGGTGGCCAACGGACCGCGCAGATCGTGTCCGACGGCCGCCAACAGACTCGCTCTCAGCTCGTCGATTCGACTGAGCTCCTCAGCTCGGCGCGCTTGGTCGGCAAGGACCTGCGTCCGCCACAGCCGTCCGGCAGTCAGTGCCAAGGAGTTGAGCGGTGCGGGATCCACTCCGATGCTCTCAGGGCCGCGCAGTTCGAGCTGCAGGTCGTCACCGGCAGAGGCAACCATCACCTGCTGGTCTCCCGAGGATTCGCCGAGGCAGGCCAGCACCCGTGCCTTGTCGGTGAGCGCAACGGTCTCGACTCCGTAGATGCGCTGCACCTCGGCGAGTACCGACTCCAAGGAGCGGGTGCCCACCGGACCACCTTCGAGGCCGGTCAACCACTCCGCCCGTACCCGATCCCGCTCGGCCCGCTCGCGGGCGCGGGCGCCGAGCTCGGTAATCACGCCCATCGACACTGCCACCGCGAGGAACACGAACAATTCGATGACTTCAGCGGCGTTGGCAACCATCAGGGTGCCGTAGGGCGGGGCGAAGAAGAAGTTGGCCAATCCGAAACTCAGCAGCGCCGCAACCATTGCCGGGAGCACTCCCCCGACTGCCGATGCTGCCACCGACACCAGGACGAAGGCGAGCAGGGCGGTGTCCAGGCCGAGTTGCGCGCGCACGGGCATCATCACCACGGCCAACAGCGGGCCGCCCAAGAGGGCGACCGCCGTGCCATAGACCCGACGGCTGCGCGACAAGCCACGGTTCGCAGCTTCGTCGGAGCCCGGCCCGACGACTTCGGAACTCACCCGGCCAGCTTGCCAGACTTCAGTCGGCGCGGGTGGCGTGGCCCGCTACTGGCGCAGGGGTGGTGATCGGAATCGATGGCGAGGCGTCTTCAGGCGTTGGCGTTGGGATCTGGCGTCCTGGGCGAGGCAGTGAGAATTGCTCTGCTGACTTCAGGTGGTAGGGGACGCTGGTAACCATCACCCCTGGCAGGTACAGCAGCCTGCTCTTCAGGCGCAGGGCGCTCTGGTTGTGCAGGAGGGTTTCCCACCAATGGCCAACGACGTATTCGGGGACGAACACTTCGATGACATCACGGGGGCCGATCTCGATCTTGGCCAGGTAATCCAGCACCGGTTGGGTCAGGTCGCGGTATTGCGAGGCGATGATCGCCAGGGGGACGGGGATGTCTCGGGCCGCCCAATCTTGCACCAGCTTCTCGGTGCGAGCAGTGCTGGTATCCACCCGCAGCGCGGTTATCGTGCTCGGTCGAATAGCCCTGGCGAAGGCGAGGGCCTTCAGCGACGGCTCGTTGAGTTGGCTCACCAGCACGACGGCATGAATGCGGCTGGGCAGGGTGATACCGGCAGCCTTCGGGGCCAGCTGGACCGAGGTTCGCTGATAGTGACGCTCCACCCGCAGCATCAGGAAGACCAGTACCGGTACCGCGATCACCACTAGGAAGGCGCCGTGGGTGAACTTGGTGATCAACACGATCACCAGTACCAAGGCGGTGGCTACGGCGCCGATCCCGTTCACGATGATCGAGCCGATCAATGTGGGCGTCCACCCAGTGCGAGCTGCCCGGCGGCGCCAGTAGGTGACCATGCCGGTTTGGCTGAGGGTGAAGGAGACGAACACACCCAGGATGTAGAGCTGGATGAGCCGGGACACCGAGCCGTTGAAGGCCACGATCAACATCGCCGCAACGCCAGCCAAAATCAGGATGCCGTTGCTGAACACCAGCCGGTCTCCGCGCCGGGCCAGTTGCTTGGGCATGAAACGGTCTTCGGCGAGGATCGAGGTGAGCACCGGGAATCCGTTGAAGGCGGTGTTGGCCGCCAAAATCAGAATCATCGTGGTGAAGCCCTGAACGGCGAAGAAGCCGAAACTGTTGTTGCCGAACGTGGCCGCAGAGAGCTGGGCCAGGACCGTCCGCTGTTCGTAGCCGGCCGGCACGCCGGTGAGATCGGAGGTGGTCTCACCGATGTGCACTCCAGACATCGTGGCGAGCACCGAGATGCCGATCATCATCAGGATGCTCAGGCCACCCATGGTTAGTAGCGTGATCGCGGCATTTTTGGCCTTGGGCTCACGGAAGGTTGGCACCCCGTTGCTGACGGCCTCAACACCGGTCAGTGAGGTACAGCCGGACGCGAAGGCGCGCAGAAGCAGGATCAGCATGGCTGCCCCGACCGGGCTGGTGCCGCTGAATCCGAAGCTGGAGGACTCAGCGACCGGTGTGGCGCCGTTGAGCATGCTCCAGAACGCCGCGCCGAGCATCACGAACACGCTCAGGATGAAGCCGTAGGTGGGGATCGCGAAAAGCGTCCCGGACTCTCGGACGCCGCGGAGATTCATCACGGTGAGGATCAGGATGAAGCCGACCGCCAGTACGACGCTGTAATCGCGCAGCTGCGGGATGGCTGAAACGAAGTTTTCCACGCCCGAAGCCACTGACACTGCAACCGTCATGACGTAGTCGACCAGAAGGGCTGCTGCCGCGATCAACGACGGGAGCCGGCCCAGATTTGCCCGGCTGACGGCGTACGCTCCGCCGCCGCCGGGATAGGCGTGACAGGTCTGCCGGTAGCTGAGGGTCACCAGGCCAAGAAGGGTGACCACCGCCAAGGCGATCCACGGGGTCAGCAACACCACACTGGCGCCACCCAGGGCCAGCACCAGCAGAATCTCCTGGGTGGCGTAGGCGTTCGACGAGATCGGATCGGAGCAATAGACAGGCAGTGCCAGGCGCTTGGGGAGCAAGGTCTCCTGCATCTGGTTGGACCGCATCGGGTTGCCGACCAGCAGTCGCTTGGGAATCCGCAGTGATGTCACGACCCCAGCGAAGCCCCAGCTGGTGGTCGTCAACGGCAATCTTTACGCATCCTTAGCGCTCCCAGGACGAACCTTGATGTCCTCTTTGCGCAGCGGGGTTCAAAGGCAAATCTGCAAGGCCGGTTCGTCCCCGGGATCGCCGATAGAAACCGGCGTGAGTGCGAGCCGAACGCCTGCCGCTGCGCCCCGCAGGGCGTAGGTTCGAAGCAGAAGCTAATCCAAGGGAGGTTGGGCAGATGAACCAATCGGTCGTCATCAACCGGGAGTACGCCAGCGGCGGACGAGAGATCGGCCGCTTGATCTCTGAACAGACCGGCCTGGAGTTCTACGACACCCGGATCCTGCAGGAAGCAGCGCTGCGGCAGGAGTATTCCGAAGAGATGTTGGCCAGCTTCGATGAGCAGTTCGTGGGCGGCGGGTTCTTCGATTTCTCCTTGCTTGGCGGTGACCCCGAACTGGCAGCGCTCCCCTACCGGATCCACGGCGCCATCGCGCAGGTGGTGACCGCTGCGGCGACGTTGGCCCCGGCGGTCTTCATCGGACGTTGCGCCGATCAGATCCTGATGGATGCAAAGCTGCCCCTGCGCAGCGTGTTCATCTACAGTTCCGACATGCAGCGGCGCATCGATCGCGCCGTTCAGGTGGACGGTGTCGACCCGAAGCACGCTGAGGCCTACATCGCCAAGATGGACCGGTCGCGGCGGCGCTACCAGCAGTTCTTCACCGACACCAAGTTCGGCGATCCGGCCAGCTATGACTTGTGCTTGAACAGCGGCAAGTTGAGCTATGAGGCCTGCGCGCAGGCGATCCTGGCCTGCAGTTGAGGTTGTCGGGACTACCCCCGATAACTCCGTCTGGGCCAGCTGGCGCCGGTTGGGTAGGAGGCCGTTCTCAGACAGTGCCGGACGGGGCAACTGCCCCGGGTCCGGGGGTTACCTCCGGGAGGAGTGAGGCCCCGAGCGCAGTGGCCCCAGCTGCTGACTCGCGGGCCAGGAATGCACCGAGTTCACTGATGGTAGACATCAGCGGCGCGGGGAACACGACAGTGGTGTTTTTGTCGACGCCGAGTTCGATCAAGGTCTGCAGATTGCGCAGTTGAAGAGCCAACGGGTGCGCCATCATCGTGTCGGAGGCGTCGCCCAAGGCTGCCGCGGCCAGTGATTCGCCTTCGGCGGCGATGATCTTGGCGCGCTTCTCCCGCTCGGCTTCGGCTTGCTTGGCCATCGCCCGCTTCATCGTGTCGGGCAGCTTGATGTCCTTCAGCTCCACCAGAGTGACCTCGACCCCCCAATCGATGGTGGTCACGTCGAGGATTTCCCGGATGCCGGCGTTGATGATGTCGGTCTCGGCCAGAGTCTCATCGAGAGTGTGCTGGCCGACCACCTTGCGCAGCGTGGTCTGGGCGATCTGGTCGATCGCTGCGTAGACGTCCTCTATCGCGACCACGGATTTGACGGCGTCGATAACCCGGAAGAACGCGACTGCGGAGATGTCCACCGTGACGTTGTCCTTGGTGATGATCCCCTGCGATTGGATCGGCATGGTGACGATCCGCAGGCTCACCTTACGGAGCCTGTCGACGACCGGAATGATGACTCTCAGACCGGGTTCCTTGACTGCGGAGATCCGTCCGAACCGGAAGACGACGCCCTTCTCGTACTGTGTGACGATCCGTAAGGCCATCGAGGCCACGACCAAGATCGCAGCAACGACGACGAAGGTGATCACCCAACTCATGACTTGCCTCCGGCCTTTTCTACCTTGACAGTCCCACCGTCAGATTCCCAGCGTTGGAGAGCCCTGTGGACTCCTCCCGGCCTCATCTTGACAATCGCGCGGGTTTCCTTGTTCAGGGGACCGGTGCCGAGTAGGGCGAACATGGCAACTCCTTGGTGGCGCGAGGCGGACCGCTGCCGGGGAATGGAACAACACTTCGAAAGTACGACCAGGGTTCAGCCATGTCAACAAGCCCACGCGATGGGCTCACCGTTCCCCGGTGCGGCCAGCAGCAAATGACTTCAATCCCTGCGAAGACGGCGAGATTCAGGCTGCGCCGGCGCGATCGAGTCACCGCGAGTTGAAGCCGACCGCCCTGATCGGCACTCGCCGCTCGGCGGTCTTCAACCGACTCCGGATCCGCTGATCGCGCCGACCATGGCCAGATTCTGAGTGGTGAGCGGAGGGGCTACGAAGCGAGTGCGGACGTCCCGACACGTCCGAATGGATCACGTGAGCCACGCTCTCAGATAGTGGGCAATGCGTACACCACCGCCTGCGTTCACCAACCGAGCTGGGTTAGCCTCGAACCACGGACGGCAGCACCCCTCTACCCCTGCCGAAATATGAACATGGCCAATTCCCTTCCTCGACGAGCTTTGCTCGAACCCTACGCAGCATCGTCGTTTTCACCGTCGACACTTTCTCAGAGCCAAAACGCCCTTGCTGGAGCCCCCTGGAATGCAAATGCCAGCGGACACTCGGTCCCGACCGCCGCCTCCAAGCACCAGCCAAAGCGGATACTGAAGTAGTCATCTTCTGGTTGGGGCCGGACGAGCAGTCAGCCTGAAGCTCGCTGTTCGTGCGATCTGCGCTGCTCAGGCGGTTTCGCCGACCCAAGGAGCGGGCAGGCAGCGCCTTGGTCTTCGCCGCTGCCGGCGCTGCCGTGGCGATCATCGATTCTCGAAGCGCATCGCAACGACCTCACTGGGACCGAACCAGAGACTATTTCGGTGTCAGATCTGCAGAAACCGGCGAGAAGCGCTGGCATCGGTGCCCATTTGGCGGCCGCCAAATGGGGCGTGCGTCTTGTCGGGAAAGCGTGCGCCTTGCCCTGGGTCGTAGGATCGAGGTCGTTGGGGAACGCATTTCGTATAGGAAGGGGCGTCCCAATATGAAGGTTGCTGTTATCGGGTCGGGCAACGGAGCCCTCGGGCTAGCCTTCGACTGGGCCCAACACGGACACACAGTCTCGATGGCGAACGCAAAGGAATTCACTCACCACATCGATCCCGTCGGCCGGGCCGGAGGCATTACAGCCACCGGCGAACTGCACGGCTTCGCCAAGATTGCGTATGCGGGCAGCGACGCCCGACGGGCGATGCAGGACGCAGACCTTGTCTTCGCCGCGGGTGCAGCTTTCGCGACCGAGACCATTGCCAGGACCGCAGCCCCGTATCTCATCCCGGGTCAGGCCATCATCGTGTGTCCCACCTCCTGCGTGGGAAGCGCGGCCTTCAAAGCCACTGCGGGCATCGACATCGCCAACACCGACTACACGGTCGGTGAGACCAGCACACTGCCTTACGCCGTCCGCACGACTGGTCCGGGAAAGATTCACTTCTTCAACAAGGTCGACGGGGGCTTCTATGTGGCCGGGCTGCCCCGAAGCGGCACGGATGAGTTGTACGACCTTCTCCGGGAGGTCTATCCCACCGTGGAAAAGGCTGACGGCATTTTCCAAACCACACTGCAGAACGGCAACCCGGTGATCCACCCGGCGGTCACCCTCCTAAACGCCGCACGTATCCAGCAAACCGGCGGCAACTTCGACTTCTACTGGGAAGGCGTCACCCCGGCAGTCGGTGACCTGATGAAGGCCGTCGACAATGAGCGCCTGGCCATCGGCAACGCACTCGGCGTCCCGGTCATTCCGGACCCGAGGATCGGTGTCATCCAGGGCTACAACTCGGCCGACAACTACACCACCGGCTACTCCACCGCCCCCGGCTTCAAAGGCATCAAGGCCCAGGACAAACTGGACAACCGCTACCTGACCGAGGACGTCGGCTACACGATGATCTTCCTGACAGAACTCGCCGAAAGGGTCGGCGTCCCAACACCGGTTATGAACGCGATCATCGCCATCTCCGGCGTGCTCCTACACCGGGACTTTCGCAGCGAAGCCGCCAGAACCCTCGCCGGGACTCACCTCGACGGCTTCACTCCTGCCGAACTCACCACACTGTAATCATCCTCGGTGGGCTCGCCCACCGAGGACCCGAGCCGGGGTCGCAATCCACGGCTGGGGACGCGCGAGGGTCGCCGTACCTTTTCGCTGTCGCGGACCTGCAGTAGTTCAACGAGCGCGATCGGATGCCGCCATAGAGCCTGCCAGCCACATTTCGAGGCGCGCGAAGACGGCAACCGCGAACGCCGACGCACTGCACACTGCCGGTCATCCCCGACCAGCCGACGATCCCCAATCTGCCGGCTCGGTTCAACCAGTCCAGGTTGAGTTACTCCCCTTGACAGGGCGCATATTGCCAGCGCTAAGATCAATCGAACCGGTTCGAAGGCGAGCGAGGGGGGTGTTTTTGATGGCAACCATTGGTGACGTAGCCCGTCAAGCTGGCGTCTCCCGAAGCACCGTCTCTTACGCCCTATCAGGCAAGCGGAGTATTTCAGCTGACACTCGCGAGCGAATCGAGCGGGCAATCGCGGACCTTGGTTTCACGCCCAATGCTGGTGCGCGAGCGCTCGCAACCTCCCAAACGATGGTCCTGGGACTACTGCTCCAGTTCCACGCCGACGAGTTTGCCCCGGCAATGCTCCAATACGTCCTGCCGGTGTCTGAGGCTGCGCGCGCACACGGATACGACATCCTCATGGTGACCGACGCAGACGGACCCAGGGCTGTGCACCGCATCGGCGACTCCAACATGGTTGACGGGTTCGTTCTGCTGGACGTCACCGCCGATGATCCACGAGTTCCGTCTCTTCGTGCGGTGCAGCAACCGGGGGTGTTGATCGGCCTGCCACGTGACACCCAGGGTGTTGACGTGATCGATCTCGATTTCGGCGAGGCTGCCCGGATTCTCGTCGACCACCTGCACGAGCGTGGGCACCGTGAGATTCTCCTTGTCACACCGCCACAGCATGTGGTGGAGCGTGGTGGATCCTATGTCTGGCGATTCCGCGACGCCGCCATTGAGCGAGCCGCGCGATATGGGCTGCGAGTCCACCCGTTCTATGGGGAGTCCCAGGGCTCAGCCGTCAAACAGTCGGTGAACGCCATCCTGGATGCCTGGCCGGACGCGACTGCTCTCATGGTGCACAACGACGCCACAATCGCAGCCCTGCCCACGATTCTTCACGAGCGGGGGGTCTCAGTTCCTGGTGACTTGAGCGTGGCATCGTTGTATTCCCATGACTTCGGTGAGGAGTTCTCGCTCCCCTTCACGGCCGTCGAGTCCGCTGCCGAAGAGATGGGTCGCACCGCTGTCGCTCGCCTCGTCGAACGCATCCAATGGGGCCGCGAGTGTGGCCCCCCAACGGTTCAGTTGGTGGCTCCGGCCATAACCGATCGGGGCAGCACCAGACACCTGGATTCGCCCCAATAGGCCCACCCCACGACACCTTTACCCGCGAGAGAGTCAACGTCTGACTGTCGAACCGGTTCGAAAACAACACAACAAATCAGAGAGGAAAACCCTGTGTTCACCACCAATCGCGCCCTCCGTAGGACCGGAGTGGTAGCAACCGTGGCGCTGGTCACGGCACTCGCGGCGTGCGCGAGTAGCCCGAGCGGTTCCACGAGCCCGGCGGCTTCGTCCGGGACTGCCGTCACGACGATCAACGTGTGGGACCCGTACCCGCAGTACAACGACAGCTCCGACTGGGCCAAATACGTACAGTCCTGCGCCCCTGCCGGCACCACGATCAAGCGGACCACCGCCGCGACGTCGGACTTGCTCAACAACCTCACCTCCGCGGTCAAGGAAGACAACGCACCCGATGTGATCATGCTCGATAACCCGGCCGTGCCGGACGCTGCGAGTTCGGGCCTGCTGGCCTCAGCCAGTGATGTCGGGATCGACACAAGTGGATTCGACGCCAACCTCGCGGGCCCTGGCACGGTCGACGGCGTGACCTACGGCGTCCCGATCGGCGCGAACACCCTCGGTCTCTACTACAACGCTGACATCCTCAAGAAGGCCGGCGTTGACCCGAACTCCATCACCGATTGGAAGAGTCTGAACGCTGCGCTCGCCAAGGTCACTGCAAGCGGCTCCAAGGGCATCACCTTCGCCGGGATCTCAGGCGAGGAAGGCGTCTTCCAGTTCCTGCCGTGGTACTGGGGCGCCGGCGCCAACCTCAAGGATGCAGGCTCGACGCAGGCAACCGCTGCCGGTCAGCTGCTGTCGGACTGGATTGGTAAGGGGTACGCACCCAAGTCGGCGATCAGTGATAACCAGTCGGCCTCCTGGGACCTCTTCCTGACCGGAAAGTACGCGTTCGCTGAGAACGGCTCCTGGTTCGCCAAGGCCGCGAGCAACCTCAAGTTCAAGGCAGTCATGATGCCGATTCCGGGCGAAACCGGGGGCAGTGCGCCGGTCCCAACCGGCGGAGAGTTCGTCCTGGCCCCGCTCCACAAGGACAACGCTGCCGGCCACTACGCGGCCGCCAAGCAGGTCATCGAGTGTCTTGTCGGTGCGAGCAACCAGGTGAAGTCAGCTGACAAGCTTGGCTACTTCGCGGCGAGCAAGACACTGCGGCAGCAGCAGATCGATTCTGACGCGATCTGGAAGCCGTGGACATCGGCAATCGAAAGCGCCCAGGGTCGTACGACAGATCTTGGCGCTGCCTACACCCAGACCTCGTCAGCTCTGTCGACTGCACTGCAGACCTCGCTCAACGCCGCCGGAGATTCATCGGCGGTGCAGAAGGCATTCACGCAGGCCGCGACGGACGCAAAGGGCTGACGCGTTCCCCCAGGGCGGCCGGCTAGAAGCTCTTGTCCGGCCGCCCTTACCTTCCGGCGCCACGCCCGATGGCCTTGATCCGATGCGACCGAGCGTGGCGCCCCGGGATAATCCCTCCAACAACGACGATTGGTGATATCCGTGGGCATCCAGACACCCACCTCGGGTGTGTTAGGCGAAACTGCGTTGCAAGATCACGTCACAAAGACGCAGGGCAGTGCTTTCCGAAAGCGCCGGGGACCTCGTCCGACGACGTGGGCTGGCATCGCCTTCGTGGCACCCTTGGTGGCGTATCTGCTCGTGCTTTATGTCTATCCGCTGTACGAGAACGTCTCGATGAGCCTGCATCGGTTCACTCGGGCCACCTTCGTCACCGGAAACGCACCCTTCGTCGGCATCGACATCTACCGCGAGGTGGTGTCCTCGCCGCTGTTCGGACCCACGGTGATACAGACGGCGCTCTTCGTCATCGTTTCGCTCGTGTTCCAGTACTCGATCGGTCTGGGACTAGCGGTCTTCTTCCGACGCAGCTTCCCTCTCTCCGGCGCGCTTCGGGCGCTGTTCCTGGTGCCATGGCTGCTGCCGATCATCGTCTCGGCAACGACCTGGCAGTGGATGATGGATGCGGAGAACGGCATTATCAACCGCTTCCTCGCAGTCTTCGGGGTGGACTCCGTGTGGTGGCTCAGCAACCAAAACTCACTGTGGGCAGTCATCATCGCCAACATCTGGCTGGGTATCCCGTTCAACCTCGCGATCCTCTACTCCGGATTGCAGGACATTCCCGGCGACCTCTACGAGGCGGCCTCCCTCGACGGAGCCGGTGCCTGGCGTCAGTTCTGGTCGATCACTTTTCCTCTCCTCAAACCCGTTACCGCGATCACCCTTCTGCTGGGGTTCGTCTACACGCTCAAAGTGGTCGACATCATCTGGATCATGACCATGGGCACAGGGCGGTCACAGACCCTGGCGACCTGGGCCTATGCGATGGCCTTCGGCAAGGGTTCGTCCTCGGTCATCAAGTACTCCCAGGCGTCGGTTGTCGGCACGATTCTGCTGCTCGTAGCTCTCGTCATGGGCGTGGTCTATCTCTTCGTCCAGCGCCGGCAGGAGAACTGATGAACCTCGTACACCGCACCTGGTGGAAGACCGTGATCGGGGTCGTCCTGACCGCAGTGATGCTCTTCCCGCTCTACTGGATGATCAACGTCTCCTTCACCAAGCGGGAGGCAATCCGTGACGCCGACCTCTTCCCCAAGGCTTTCACGCTCGAAAATTACCAAGTGGTGCTCGGGGATCAACTCCCCTACCTGGGCACGAGCCTGCTCATCGGTTTCGGCACGGTGCTGGTAACGCTGGTCATCTCATCGCCTGCGGCTTACGCGTTGTCGAAGCTCTTCGTCCCCGGACGCCGGATCTTGAACTTCCTGCTGATCGTTGCCCAGATGATTCCCGCAGTCGTGATGGCACTGGGCTTTTACACCATTTACACGAACCTCGGGATTCTCAATACCATCCCCGGGCTGATCCTCGCGGATTCCACGATCGCCGTGCCGTTCGGGGTGATGCTGTTCGCGGCGTTCATGACCGGAATTCCGCGGGAACTCTTGGAGGCCGCCGAGGTCGACGGCGCGTCGTACTGGCGCACGTTCTGGTCTGTGGTGATGCCGGTTGCCCGCAACTCCGCGGTCACGGTGGGCTTGTTCGCGTTCCTGTGGGCTTGGTCGGATTTCCTGTTTGCCTCGACTCTGAATCGCGAAGGCGGTTACTTTCGCCCAATCACGATGAGCTTGTACGACTACATCGGCTCACAGAACCAGGAGTGGGGACCGCTGATGGCTACGGCCGTCATGGCCTCGATCCCCACCGCGATCCTGCTGATGGTGGCCCAGCGCTATGTGTCGGCTGGAATCACCGCAGGAGCCGTCAAGGACTGAACCCAGCTCTGACTCCATCAACTATCCGCGCCGGCCCAGCCGTGCGCCGCTCTTCCCGAGGAACCTCATGTCTCTACCGGGCACACCTGCTGCCACTACCTTCGACATCCGCGAGATCCCCTTCTCGACCCGCGGGTCATGGCTCAACCTGTCACCTGTCACGGCGCTTCACACCACGACAGATGCCATCCACCTGATCTCGCATCGCAACGGGATGCATGCCGTACTCCGGCTGCAGGTTGTCGGCGGTCCCTCAGTCTTGGACGCAGTGTGGAATACCTGCCCGAGCACCTTCGCGTGGTCAGTGGCCGAGGACACGGTGGAGGCAGTGTTCGACGGACCGGACACTCTGCGGCTGCGTGGACGGGGTCTGGGGCTGAAGATCTGTGACGCGTCCGCGGGTCTGACACCGTTCACAGGCACCTATTTGTTCATCGACCCGGTTGATGGTGCGCCGACGTTCACGTCCTACGAAACCGGGCGGCGGTATCGGATCACGACCTTGTGCGGGGCGGTCGAGGTCGAAGGCGGTGAGGCACTCGGAGCCGCATCGCGCGCGGTAATCCTCGGCGCAGATGGGCTGCCTTGGGAGGTGGCACTTCAGGAGATCAGCTCAGCATCACCGCCCTACCGTCCCTCCGGCGACTTCGATGCCGCTGTGGCGACCTCGGCCGCCACCTTCGAGGAGTACGTCGCAGCGATCGCGTCCTGGCGTGACGCGAGGACACCGGCCGCAGAACTGGCTGCGTACGTGCTGTGGTCGGCAACGGTGGCACCGGAGGGGTTCATCACCCGCGAGTCGGTGCTCATGTCGAAACACTGGATGGACAAGGTCTGGAGTTGGGATCACTGCTTCAACGCGCTGGCGCTCGCGCCGGGGCTGACCAGCCTGGCGCTCGACCAGTTCCTGGCACCGTTCGACCATCAGGACGCCGCCGGTGCACTGCCCGATTCGATCACGCATTCCGAGGTACTCCACAACTACGTCAAGCCGCCGATTCACGGATGGGCGCTGCGGCGACTCCGGGCCACCGCCGGACGGGAGCTGACCTCAGCAGAGCTGGAGGAAGTCCACTACCGCCTCCTGGGGTGGACCCGGTTCTGGCTCGACTATCGACGCCGCCCGGGCCACGAGCTTGCCTACTACCAACACGGCAACGATTCCGGTTGGGACAACTCCACGACCTTCGACCGCGATCGGGTCATCGAGTCCCCCGACCTCGCCGGGTTCCTTGTGCTTCAGCTTGAGGTTCTCGCGGAGTTGTCGGAGGAACTGGGCCACCCCAGCCAGGAGTGGAGGGTTGCTGGCGAGCACCTGCAGGCGGCACTGCTCGCCGAGTTGTGGACTGGGGAGGAGTTCGTTGCGGTCGGAGCGCTGTCCAGGGTGCGAAGCACCTCGACCAGCCTGCTGAACCTGCTGCCCCTCATTCTTGGCGAGCGCCTGCCGGCCGAAGTTCGCTCGTCGATGGCGGTGCACCTGCTCGACCATCTCACCGACCACGGACCCGCGACCGAGCCGGTCACCTCAACCCATTACGAGGCGGACGGCTACTGGCGCGGCCCGATCTGGGCACCGTCCACCGCGCTCATCGAGGACGGACTTCGGGTATCGGGCTTCACTGAGCTCGCTGACACGGTAAACGCCCGGTTCCGCGCATTGTGCGAGCGATCAGGCTTCGCGGAGAACTTCGACGCGTCCACGGGAGTGGGCCTTCGCGACCGTGCCTACACCTGGACGGCTGCGGTGTATCTGCTGTTCGCCGCTGACTACGTCCGACGCAACCCGTGACTGCCGATGGGATCGCGCCCGCAGAGAAGAATGAGGGGCACCTATCAGAAGGCACGCTCGGCTGGCTGTGTGGATTCAGCCTCGGGTGAGAACCGCCGACGTGGCAAGCAGCACAGCCGCCGCGATACCGATGCTCAAGATCGCCGTCGGCGTCCCGGTCGACTGGATGAGCACGCCAGCGAGCGCGCTGCCGGTGGCCGAGCCCAAATTGTGGCCGGTGTTGACCCACGTCGTCGCCGAGTTCTGTTGGTGCTCACCACCTGCGGTGTGGGCGCAGATGTAGGCCACGATCATTACTGGGGAGAAGAACGGGCCGGCGACGACCAGTGCTGCCGGCGCAAATAGCACTGACCCCGGAGCGATTACCGCGAGGGCTGGGCCGGCTGCTGATGGCCCAGCGAGGTATAGCAGTTTCCCGACGACCCCGTCCAGGCTGAGGCCCTTACGCAACAGTTCGTCGGTGGGAGCGAGCCGGCCTCAGGCGACTCGCATTGTGAGCCCGAGAGGCGATGCAAAGGCGCCAGCGACTCCGGCGAGGACGATGAGCACAGGCCCGGAGCTTTCAGCGAGCGACGCCATGGCTAGGGCTGCGATCGCGCTGCCGAAGGCGACGGTGAGTATTGCCAGCCGGGGCCGCGCGCCGTGGCGGTCAATGAACCAGGCGCGGGCGGGCGCGAGAAGGCTCGCTGCAGCGCCGTAGATCGCCACGGCTGTACCGGCGAGAGCAATTGAGCCGGTGGCATCCGAGACCGCGTAGAGCAGTGGTAGGAGCACGAGGGCGTACGCGGCTCGGCCGACGAGTGCGGCGCCGAAGGTTAGAGGGACTTCGGGGAGTGCGAATACGTCGAGATAGCGCGCAGATCGGTTGGACAGCATAAAGGAACAACCCCAAGCCAAAGAAGGCGCCCGGAGGCGCAACGGTGATGAGCACACTAGAGAGTGTCTTGGCGGGCTGGTCGAGCGCTCCATCACCGCTGAACGGCTCATCGGCCAACTCGACGCCCTGACCGCCCAGCGAGGCTGGCCACAGGTGTTGGGTAGCGACAATGGCCCGGAGTTCATCTCCGCCGCGATCGCGGACTGGGCCGGCAGCGTACCGGCTTGGCCCACATTCCACCCGGCTCGCCCTGGCGCAACGGCTACGTCGAATCCCTTTACGCCGACGCGACGAATGCCTGAACATCAACAGCTTCTACTCCCTGACCCACGCCCACGTGATCATCAGCGACTGGAAGACCGAATACAACCACCAACGACCCCCTCAGCCCTCGCTTAGGTGACACCGGCCGAGTACGCTTAACAATGCATCTATCAAGAAGAGACCGACGACTCACGCGACGTTCGGACCTAACCATGGGGCGGATCAACCCCTCTGGGTCCGTGCTGGGCAGCCAGCCGAGGTAGCTCCCGCGTACGCCTTGCCTGGCCTCGCACCTCCATGACGCCTATGCCTCGGGAAGCATCACCGGGGTCACCGGCGGCCTGCCCAGCTTATAAGTCGCGGTACCGGGTGCCCGGGCTCAACCGGTCGGCACTGCGGCTAGTTACCCGGATGCCGCAACAGCGGCCTTCCGGCAAGCAGCTGCCGACGGCAGCAGAACAGAGCAAAGATGAGTAACGACAGCATTGATCCGACGGTTAGTGGACAAGCCTACGAACTCGACGACACCGAGTCCACCGGCACCGGCAACCCCGGCCCGAACCTCGACCCCGCCGCCGATGGTGGCCGCGCCATTGTGCCCGAGTCCACCGGCACCGGCAACCCCGGCCCGAACCTCGACCCCGCCGCCGATGGTGGCCGCGGCATTCTGCCCGAGTCCACCGGCACCGGCAACCCCGGCCCGAACCTCGACCCCGCCGCCGATGGTGGCCGCGGCATTCTGCCCGAGTCCACCGGCACCGGCAACCCCGGCCCGAACCCCCGCGACCTGGACGATCCGCAGGCCACGAGTTAGACCCGGTGAACGCCGCAGGGACGCTGATCTGACCAGCCCGGGAGTGACACCGCCTGCACAATGATCCCGTCATCACTGCAACAGCGCTGCCTGGCACCTCGGGGCGCAGCACCGCCGGGCTGCGTCGCGGGGTACTGCCCGAGGTAGTGGATTCGCTCGGAGTGAGTCCGCTGCGCGGGCATCTGACCTTGGCGGCCAGCCAAGACCCCCCGGTGCGGTCGCAGCACTGTCCGGCGGGTCTTGGCCCAGCCGTTCAGTGGCTCCTCACAATCCTGGGTGTAGTTGGGGTCTGAATCCGCCGCTTTCGAGTAGCGATCTCGATACATCCGAAACTCCGCACGTCGAAGCGCACGCTTCTGGCTCCCTTCTGTGTCAAGACACCTTGGCCAACGTGGTCGTAGGCTTTCTGGTGATGGGTCCGGGAAGTGGCTTTTCCGAAGAGCTGGTGTGGGGATGTGAGCCGGCCGCGCTGGATTTCAGTGTCGCTCCCTGGTGTCCTCCCGGGCCTGTCGCTTTGGTGGTGATGTAGTCGTTGAGGAGTGCTCGGTAGATGATGTCGGAGAGGCGTCGTTTCAAGCAGCGCATGGCTTCGTTGGGGCTCT
>MCHG01000297.1_pt1 | contig 18999 bp, 18 predicted proteins | sample 787351 | NCBI WGS metagenome assembly MCHG01 (sample SAMN05430296, study PRJNA330682) | permafrost metagenome | biome: Cold desert; feature: permafrost; material: soil; isolation source: enrichment culture inoculated with soil incubated with H2/CO2 at 20 degrees... ... | reverse complement strand
GCTAGGTTCCTCCTAAAGGTTTCAGCCCATGAGCATTCCCCTTTACCAGACTTATCCTGGCGCAATATACTTTCTGCTAGTACTAAAAGACACCGGCGCAGCTCTACGCCACACCGGTGTCTTCTTTAGACATTCGTTATTCTTCGAACCTCGAACCTCGATTACGCTACGCTTATGCGGACTCTTCCTTCTTGCTTTTCTTGGTGGGCTTATCAGCCACGACGAGAAGGGGTTCTTCTTTCTTCGAAACCACGTCTGGGGTAACAACGCATTTTGTGACATCATTGCGCGAGGGCAAATCATACATGACGTTTTGCAGGATATCCTCCACAATGGACCTTAAGCCCCGTGCTCCGGTATTACGACGAATCGCTTCAGTGGCGATCGCTGTTAGTGCAGTTTCTTTGAACTCCAAGGTTACGCCGTCAAGCTCCATCAGTTTTTGATATTGCTTAACCAAGGCATTCTTGGGTTCTGTCAAGATGCGCACCAACGCCGCTTCATCCAACGCCTCGAGAGTTACAATCACAGGTAAACGTCCTACAAACTCGGGGATTAGCCCGAATTTTTGAAGGTCTGACGGCAAAATTCCTTTTAAGACCTCACCAACATTTATATCTGTCTTATTTTGGATCGTTGCACCAAAGCCCATCGTCTTTTGTCCGGATCGGTTTTGAATGATTTTTTCAATCCCGTCAAAAGCTCCCCCGACAATAAAGAGAATATTGGTGGTGTCCAACTGAATAAATTCCTGGTGAGGATGTTTGCGTCCACCTTGTGGGGGCACGCTAGCAACCGTTCCTTCAAGAATTTTCAGTAAGGCCTGCTGAACTCCCTCCCCGGAAACGTCACGGGTAATGGATGGATTTTCAGATTTACGGGCAATCTTATCGATTTCATCGATGTAAATAATACCCTTTTCTGCTTTTTCCACATCATAATCAGCGGCTTGAATTAATTTGAGGAGAATGTTTTCTACATCCTCACCTACGTACCCTGCTTCTGTAAGTGACGTGGCATCTGCTATGGCAAAGGGAACATTAAGAACTTTAGCCAGCGTTGAGGCCAGCAAAGTCTTTCCTGATCCAGTCGGCCCTAGCATAATGATGTTTGACTTTTGTAACTCAACATCGTCAATCTTCATGCCCAGGTTAATCCGTTTATAATGGTTGTATACTGCAACTGAAAGTGCTTTTTTCGCTTGATCTTGTCCAATAACATATTGATCAATAATCGCCCGGATTTCTTTGGGTTTCAAAACTTCTCCAATTTCGACACCCAAGTCGTCAGTCAGCTCTTCCTCGATAATCTCATTACATAGTTCAATACATTCATCACAAATGTATACGCCTGGGCCAGCAACCAATTTCTTGACTTGCTCCTGAGTTTTTCCGCAAAATGAACATTTTAGTTGATTCTTGTCGTCGGTGTACTTTGCCATTCTCTCACCTCTATACCTCAGAATTTCCCTCGCGCCTTTGACTAGACGTTTTGCTCTAATAAAAAGCTGACTGTCTTCTCGCTGATCAAACTTTCTTTAAAGAACTCAATCTCTCCACGCTTAATGAGGGACTGCTTGAGCAATTTTGCGTCTTGTTTATGACGCTCAGCAAGTTTTTGGATCCCTTCGTCTACTTCGTCTTCAGTGACCTCAATTCCTTCTACTTTGGCAATAGCTTCTAAAACTAAATCTGTTTTGACGCTTTCTGCCGCTTGAGGACGGAGGCTCTCTAGCATAGCTTTCTCATCCGAGTTAGTATACTGGTAATACTGCTCTATGGTCATTCCCTGTTGAGCAAGGTTACGATTTAAATCGTCAGTCATAACTTTGATTCGTTCAGTAAACATGATTTCGGGAATTTCAACGCTAGCATTGTCGACTACTTTAGAAATGACAACCTTCATATGATCTCCCTTGGCTTTCATTTCACCATGCTTTAATAATTTATTCAGGATGTCGGCTTTCAATTCATCAAGCGTTTCAAATTCACTAACATCTTTGGCGAATTCATCATCTAGTGCGGATAATTCTTTGCGTTGGATCTTTTTAATATCTGTTTTAAAGATTGCTTCTTTTCCTGCGAGCTCTTCACTATGATATTCAGCTGGGAACGTAACGTTGACATCAACATGTTGTCCGATTTCGGTTCCAATTAAACCTTCTTCAAAACCAGGAATGAAGGTACCCGAGCCAATAACTAGTTCATAGCTCTCCGCTTTGCCGCCCAAGAAAGGGACATCGCCTGTAAATCCTTCAAAGTCGATGGTGACTGTATCTTCATTTTCAATCTTGCCTTCGGTGAGTGAGACGAGACGGGCGTGTTGTTGTTGTTGACTTTTTAGTTCCTCAATCACTTGCTCGTCCGTTACGGTAGCTGCGTCTTGTTCGATATGAAGTCCAGTATATTCTCCTAGTTCAACTTCAGGTTTGACGCTGACTTTAGCTTTGAAAATAAGGTCTTTTCCTTCTTCGATCTGTACTAAGTCAACCGACGGGCGGTCAACAGGCTTGATACCGCTTTCAACGACTGCTTCAGCATAAGCTGGTCCGATCAAATGATCCAAAGCTTCGTCGTAAAGGGCTTCCTTCCCCACATGAAGTTCAACCATCTTGCGAGGTGCTTTACCTTTACGGAATCCAGGGACATTGACTTTTTTAGCCAAAGTTTTGGCAGCTTGGTTCACCGCTAGTACGAATTTCCCTGCATCGACGGTTACTTCTAAAGCTACAACATTTTTTTCTATTTTTTCTACTGAGACTGACATATATTCTCCCCCTTAAAAAACTTTTTACTCTATGTGCAAGGCAACGCGATCGGATACTTTGTTAGTCTTACCAGATAATTAAGACTACAAACCCGCGCTTAAGCCAAAACATCCTACTGGTCCCTGAACTATTTCCCATCATAAGAACTCTCATACTAAGTCATGATAACTCATCTTTAATCTAAAGGGGGAACATTTCGTTCCCCCTTTAACTAGCCAGTTTACATCGACATTATTTAAGGGTCTCATTCAATAAATTTACTCACCAATTATACCAGACTTACTCTACGTAATCAAATTGAAGAACTATGAAGTTGAAGTATCGTAATAACTCTTAGCATTCAGGGTAAAATAATCTTCATATTCTCGAAAGGAGACCGAAGATGATCATTATTGTGGTCAGAACCTTGATTCTCTACGCGTTGGTAGTGCTTGCCCTTCGTTTGATGGGAAAAAGAGAAATCGCTCAATTACAGCCCTTCGAGTTGGTTGTGCTGCTCATGATCGCCGATCTGGCTGTCATTCCCAGCGAGAATATGGGCATTCCACTACTTAACGGCATTATCCCAATCCTTGTTCTCCTCTCCGCAAATCTAACCTTGGCCTGGATTACCTTAAAGAGTGAAAAGGCCAGAGATATTATTTGCGGTACGCCAAGTATCCTGATAAGACAAGGGAAAATTATTGAAGAAGAACTGAGGAAAAATTGTTATAACCTCACTGATCTACTTGAAGAACTTCGCATCAAGAACGTCCCTAACATCGCAGATGTCGAATATGCCGTTCTGGAAAACAATGGAGAGTTGAGCGTTTTCGCTAAAGCACACAAACGTCCGATAATTCCTGATGATTTTCACATCACACCTCCTTACGAAGGCTTACCTGTCGCAATTATAATGGACGGCAAACTAAATACCAAAAATCTGATGCAAAGCACTAAGGACCTAGACTGGTTAGAAAGTGAACTGAAAAGACAATCATTTGACAAGGTCGAAGATGTGTTTATTGCCAGCCTAGACTCTTCTGGGAGACTTTTCACCCAAGCAAAACAACGGAAGTGAAAGTGAAAGAAAAAGAGAATGCTTTAACACAGCTAATAAGAGGTGAAAACAGTTGCGCACCATCCTAACCGTATTAACCATTGTCTTTATATTATGTGGTGGTTCTATTATTTCCTATCAGCATATCATGAGTTCTACAGGGAGCATGGGGGCTTTGCTTGAGTCTGTCGAGGATTCTATCACTGTTCAAAAATGGGAGCTAGGGCACCAAGAATTAAATGCCGCCCAGAAAAACTGGGAGGATGACAGTATTTGGTGGAGCATTCTCCTCGACCATCAATCAATCGACAACATTGACATCCACCTGAAGCGCTTGGAAAAATTCATTAGTATACAAGACCTTTCACAGTCCCTAGGAGAATTAGCGACCCTGAGCCTTCTCTTTGAACAGATTTCCGGCGCTGAAAGGTTCACTCTGGAAAATATCTTCTAATGCAATCTCGATAGCGTGAGCTGACTTTTTATATCCCCTAAATTATAGTAATTGTTTGACAAACGGGGTGAAATGTATTATTCTAGTAGAGCCAACTTTTACAAATTTTAAAAGTTGTCGGAATATAGGTGTCGCATTAAATTAGAGACATGGGGCATTTTAATTGAATGAGGAGGTGTGAAAATGATAAGGTTTGAAGATGTGTCTAAAGTATACCCGGATGGTTCTAAGGCATTGGAGAACATATCCTTCCAAATCGTTCCAGGGGAACTATTTGTGCTCATTGGACCAAGCGGCTGTGGCAAATCGACCACGTTGAAAATGATTAATAGATTGATTGAACCAACCCAAGGTAAGATATGGATCGACGATAAGGACACAAGTAGGGAAAACCCAGTTGAGTTGCGTAGGAATATTGGGTATGTTATTCAGCATATTGGGTTACTGCCCCACATGACAATCGGCGAAAATGTAGCGTTAGTTCCCAAACTCAAAAAAATGGATCCTTTAGTCTACATGCAAAGAGTGAATGACCTTTTGTCTATGGTCGGATTAAACCCGAATACCTACCGAGACCGTTATCCTGCAGAATTAAGTGGTGGTCAACAGCAAAGAGTTGGCGTAATTCGAGCTCTTGCGGCGGAACCGCCTATTATTTTAATGGATGAGCCCTTCGGCGCGTTAGACCCAATCAGCCGCGAGCAGCTACAGGATGAGCTGATCAGATTGCAGCAAGACATTAAGAAAACTATCGTCTTTGTGACTCACGATATGGATGAAGCACTTAAACTGGCTGATCGCATCTGCATTATGGAAAAGGGTAAGATAGTTCAATTAGACACCCCTGATCACATCCTGCGGCATCCGGTCAATGATTTTGTACGCTCCTTTATAGGGGAAGACAGGCTCAATTCCGCTGGAATCCTGCCTGAAGTCGAAGAAGTAATGATTAAACCTGTAACAGCCGGACCAAACCGTGGCTTAGCAGAGGCTATCAAGCAAATGCATAAGTATAAGGTAGATAGCTTGTTGATTACCGGCCCAGATAATAAATATTTGGGTATTGCTAGAGCGTGGGATATCCAACAACATTATCGTAACGAAGAGTTAACCCTCAAGGATATTATGGTCAAAGATGCGCCCACAATTCAGAGAGGTCGGTCCTTAAGCGAGGCTATAGATAGCATCAGTGAAAGTAAAGTGTCCAATCTTCCCGTGCTTAGTGCAGAAGGGACGCTGGTTGGGGTTATCACCAGAGGGAGTTTAGTTGATGTCATGGCGGTTAAATACGGAAATGGAACTACGGATTCCTAGAAAGGATAGAGAACATGGATTTATATGCAGTTATTGTATCGCGTTGGCCGGATATTGTTAAAGGTTTCACTCAACATATTGAGTTGACCCTGGTAGCACTGTTTTTTTCAATTATTATCGCAGTACCCTTAGGAATTATCCTGACCCGATATCGCAAAATTTCCGAGACGGTGATTGGTGTGACATCAATAGCACAGACAATTCCCAGCCTTGCTTTGCTTGGGGTAATGATTCCCCTGCTGGGCATAGGGTTTTTCCCTGCTATTGTAGCCTTAACAATTTATGGTTTATTGCCCATCGTTCGCAATACCTATACAGGTATAGTGGGGGTAAACCAAGCTGCTATTGAAGCAGGAGTTGGGATGGGGATGACCCCGAATCAGGTCTTGATAATGGTGGAAATACCTCTGTCTCTCTCTGTTATAATGGCAGGAATAAGAACCTCCACTGTTCTTATTATAGGGGTAGCGACCCTTGCTGCCTTGATTGGCGCAGGTGGGTTGGGAGATATGATTTTCAGAGGGATTTCAATGTCAAGCAATGAACTGATTCTAGCAGGGGCAATTCCGGCTGCGCTATTGGCTTTGATCTTTGATTATTCGTTTAAATGGATTGAGATTAAGGTAACTCCTAGAGGTAGTAGGGCTAACTAGTTAGTGAATCAGTTGCAGTTACTTTAGTGAAAACAAAAAAGCATAAGGGGGTAAAAATTTGAAAAATCTAAGAACATATGGGATTCTAGCAGTTGTATTAATAGTGGCTTTAAGTTTAGTTGGGTGCTCAGCTAAAGATAAAGGAGCAGCGGGGGACAAGGTAATAATCGGTGGTAAGAATTTTACGGAGCAATCAATTTTAGTGTACTTGATGGCTGGAGTTGTTGAGGCTAAAACTGATCTTAAAGTCGAAGTTAAACCCTGGCTAGGAGGAACGATGGTTGCCTCGAAGGCCTTAGATGCGGGGGAACTTGATATCTATGCCGAATATACCGGGACGGCTTTAACTGTTCAACTCGCACAACCGCCGATGAGTGACCCAGATGCCGTTTATGAAAAGGTAAGCAAAGCGTACGATAAAGATAAAAATATTACCTGGCTGAAGCCTTTTGGGTTTAATAATACCTATACACTGACCATGCGGAAAGCCGAGGCTGCCAAGCTGGGTATCGAAACATTCAGCGATCTAATTAAAGAAGCACCTAATTTATCAATGGCGTCTGAGCCCGAATTCCTTGAGCGAGAGGACGGGTATAAGGGCTTGCAAAAAGCCTATGGCATTAAATTTAAGAAAACTAGTGCGTTGGATGCAGGCCTTATGTACGGTGCCGTCAAAGACGGTAAAGCGGACGTGTGTCCGGCCTATGCTACAGACGGAAGAATTGTGGCCTTTGATCTGAAAGTTCTAAAGGATGACAAGAAGTTTTTCCCACCCTATTACGCCGCTCCAATTGTGCGTAAGGACACTTTAGCCAAGCACCCGGAGCTTGCAACTGCTCTTAACTCTTTAGCAGGCAAGCTTGATGATACAATAATGCAGCAGCTTAATGCCAAGGTCGATTTGGATAAGAAATCAGCTGAATCCGTTGCCAAAGAATGGCTTAAAGCCCAAGGGTTAGTCTAGTATCGATAAACTCACTAGGTTTAACTTGCCCATTTTCATACTGAGTAGCATAACTTTACATCCCGTAAAAAGACGAGGTGTAAAGTTTTTTTATATTAACTTTGAGCTTGAACAGCTCAATTAAGCTAGATTTTTCATTAATCATCGGATAATTGCCTACAAATCTAGTGCGTTGTAATATGCAGAATCGAGTGCGTACGCACAAAAAATAAAAGGCTCTTTTCGTAAATATTGTGGGTAAATTTTAGGTATTTAAAAAACACCTAATTTATAGGTGTTTAGGATTTTAGAGGGGATTTCAAACCCTCTTTATATAGCTTCTTTTTGTTCTAACTTTTTTAACCTATTTTAGATATAATGTTCAGTATGTCCATTCGTAAGGGTACTAAATTTATGCGTATTACTTCCCAAATAAGCTGTAAATCTACTCCCTCGTAGTCATGCACTATTCTATCACGTAGCCCCTTTACCCGCTTCCAAGGAATATTTTCATGCCTGTCCCTAAATCCCATATCTAATTTTGTCACTAACTCCCCAATCTGGCTTAAATTAAACACGCAAGCTTCTACTAACATTCTATTATTTGAGAATTCTGCATATTCCACATTCTTTGTATACGCTAATATTACATCTACATAGTTTACCATTTTGATTAAAACTGATTTATTTTTCATATAATGGTACCCCGTACTCTTTAACTTCTAAGTCTACCCTAGAGTTAATCACCACTTGTTTAATATCTATTAAGTCTACATCTTTTTCTAAAATTTCTTGTATGTCTACCATTAGACCTATAAAGTCTAAACCTAGCAATTTACCATCTGTGTCAATAAAAATATCAATGTCACTATTTACAGAAGCACATCCCTTAGCGTAAGAACCAAAAAGTGTAGCCTTTACTACTGGATACCCTCTAAAAACGTTGTTGGTCAAATCTTTTATTTCTTCTACAGTGTAGACTTTGTTACAGATTTTATCTGGCATTGCCGTCCACTCTCCTTCATAGATATTCTACCATAAATATGACCTACGGGACAGTCTCAAGCTCCTAATAAGTTCCATATTCTTCCAAATTCCTAACTTTACAAACTGCACAATAAATGCTTCTGGTGTGTAGTCACACGGTATTGTAGTTGTCTAACCGAATTCTCATCACTATTCTCATTGGGTTTGTAATTGACCATTTTCCTGGCATCAAGTAAATGGTTTTATTGTAGAGAACACACTTGATAAGTCGGCGTCAACTTGTCACCAACTTATTGTTTGAATCTCTATATTAAGCTTTAAATGTATCGCTCTACGTCAATTCGAAATGACTATGCTACCGTTTTAAGGCGTAACGAATTAACCGTCGTAGCTTTATTTGCAGCAAGAACCTGCGTTAACAGGGTTCTTTTAAGCTCTACTTTATCCAATGCTTTATTTAGTTCAAGAAAGCGACTCCAAAATAAATAATTATCCATGTATTTAGTAGAACCCCCATTGAAATGAAGATTCAACCAGGCTTTAAGTCTACCGTGATAAGAGGTTGTCCTATGGCTATAATAACATATCTATCCAAACATACCCACAATATTTACGAAAAGAGCCAAATAAAAAGAGCAAATTGATTTCTCAATTCGCCCTTAAACCTAGTCAGTAGTGGTGCGGGAAACAGGACTTGAACCTGCACGGTTTACCCGCTGGAACCTAAATCCAGTGCGTCTGCCAGTTCCGCCATTCCCGCATAATATAATTGTTGCAACACGAGCAATAGTATCATAGTTCTTGTAATAAGACAAGTTTTTCTGGCTATTCACCTTTAATTTTTCAGGGTGAATTCAGCCTATCCCTTGGAGCAACCAAAAATATTCAAAGATTAAGACCATTAGATTAATCCCCACTAACGCCAGTAGATTTTTCAACCAATCTAAAGGATATTTCCAGTAATAAAACAGGATATTGAAAATGACCACGAAAGCTGAGCAGATGACCCAACGCGAATAAATTCCAGGGCTCTGTGAAAATACCTGGATAAACCAGATGACGGGCAAAAATAGAAATACACTCATAAAGGTGAGCATGATATATCCGATGAAGCGGCGCAGGTCATTAGCATCAGGCTTAGCTTTGCCCACCGTCTCTCCCCCTCTTCGAAGAATAAACCACGGTATCATTATACCATGGTTTATTCTTCGATGGAAAATGAAAGCAGCGCACCCATGCTGGGCGCACGAAGCGGGGCGGGATCCAAGGATGGATCCCGCCCCGCCTGAGACATGGAGGTCGAATTTGCGAAACAGCGCTATCCGCGGATTCCCGGCTGTAACTCAACTCTCCTATTATTTATGATCTCGTTTGTTGTCTCCACTGTTGTCTTTATCGCGATCTCCCTGTTTGTTCCGGTCATCTTTATTATTCTCTGACATCCGGACAGTTGGAGCGGTTTTTGTTTTAGCTGGAACAACCGTCACATCATTTGTCTTGCTTTGGTTAACCTTGTAAGAATCCCGATTTATTTCGGGCTTGGCTTGCTCTGGTTTGGACTGTTTGACGACATTTTTATCTTGATCGTCTTGATCGTCTTGGTCGTCTTGGTCTTGGTCTTGGTCTTGGTCTTCAATGTGCATTTTTCTTTTTTCGTTGATAGATTTTTTAAATTGTTCCAAAGCAGCTTTAGTTTCTTTTTCCATAATTTTCTTTTCAGTTTCGACTGTCGGAACTGATGTCACTAGTGCCACCTTTGCTTCTTCCTTTTGAATCTTAGCGACAGCTTTTTCCATGGTGCGTACGACATTAAGTGCTAATTTTTGGGCTGCTTGAGGAGGAAGTTTGTCCACTAAATTGCCCAAAACCTGAATGTTGTTTGCTTCAACATCCGCTAAAGCTCTAGTAAGGGTTTTAGCTGTTTCAGAGTCAGTATCTTCAACTTCAAGAAGGAATGCCTGTGCCTTGGCGATTTTATCTGTGTACTCATTTAAACAGATCTCAGATGCTTCTATATTTCCGTCTTTCACTAGTTTATGGGCTTGCGCCAACTTTCTAAGTGCTTGACGTTTATTTAACTCCCCTTTACGCGCTGGGTCAAATGTCAAGGCAAGTTGGAGTTTATTGATGAAATCACTGAACCGAGTAGCTGGAGTAATTTCATTGCCTTCCTCGTCGACAACCAGCGCTTCCAGTGCAGTTTTTGCAGTTGCAATTGCTGTCGCCTTGTTTGTTACTCTTAGTTCGAAAGCTTCATTTGTATTTTCAGCGCTTACTGCTGCTACCGCTGTAACCGCTGCTGCTTTCAAGCCTTCAGCTAGCTCTACTTCTGCTAATGTAGTGATTGGTGCGGCTACATAGGCTGCCACTGCCGCTTCTGCAGCCTCTACCTGAAGTGCAGCTTTTGCAGTTGCAATTGCTGTTGTTTGGTTTGTTATCCTAACTTCGAAAGCTTCATTTGTACCTTCAGCGCTTACTGCTGCAACCGCTGTAACCGCTGCTGCTTTTAAACCTTCAGCTAGCTCTACTTCTGCTAGTGTAGTGATTGGCGCGGCTACATAGGCCGCTACTGCCTCTTCTGCCACCTCCTGTACAGTCGTAGCTGTGGTTGCTACCATTATTTGAGTATCAGGAGTGCGTGTCTGAGCTAAAGCTGAACTGATTGGAAATGCCAAGAGGGCAACCGTTACGGCAACTGCGAGTTGTTTTTTCATCTTAATCATTTTCTACCTCTTTCCCTTTTAGTCGTTCAAGTTATGTAACGATACGACCTGCGTTTTTACTTCGTGTTTTGGGCTTGTTTTAACCCTTTCATAATGTTCTTACGAGCTAGTGATTATTTTTAAGGGGGTCGCTCTTAAAAAATCGTTGTATACTTGTCTTTTACCCTTAGAGATTCATCCCAGAAACTAAAAACCCTCCTCAACTGTTCTCTCATCGAGGAGCAGGCTGAGAAGGCTTTAGACATTGTGACCACACGGCGCAGAGGCATTCTTGGGAGCGTATTTCAGACTCTTGGCAGGTAATCTTAATATCATACTTGGTCTTTAGTTTGGAGAGTTCACTACTTAAATTCAAAACTCACATAAAAAGCAGACCCTTTTGGACTGCTTTCAACAGTTATCTTTCCGTTATGCCGCGAAACGATACCGTAGCAAACGGCTAATCCTAAACCCGATCCCTGCTCTTTGGTGGTATAGAAGGGTGTGCCCAACTTTTCTAACACACTTTGTTCCATGCCCTTACCTTCATCCGACACAGCTAAAACTACTTCACTAATAGTACAAAAGGTCTTTATTCTTATCTGTCCGCCACTAGACATTGCCTCAAGTCCATTACGGACAAGATTCAATAGTAGCTGGCGTATCTCCTGTATGTTAAGTGGCAAATCGGGCACTTTATTCAGCTCTAGTGTTAATAATTGATCGTTGTTGTTTGCGTCTGCTCGGACGAGTGGTAAGGTGGAGGTGACAATATCATTAAGATTGTGATATTCAATCAACGTTAGTTTGGTTCTACTAATGGAAAGAAATTCTGAAAGGATAGAATTTGCACGGTCTAGTTCTTCTATCATGAGGACAAAGAAATCTTTATCCGCTTGCTCTTGCTTGTTGATGAGCAATTGCAAAAAACCTTTCACTATTGTTATTGGATTACGGACTTCATGACTAATACTTGCAGCCATTTCGCCGATTAAGTTCAGCCTATCAAGTCGCGCCATCTCAATTTCTGCTAGTTTACGTTCTAAGATTTCCTGGGTAAGTAAATTATTAGCTTTTTCTAATTCCTTCGTTCTCTCTTTGACGAGATCCTCTAGATAATACTTATGTAACAAATCCTGTCGTCTATATTTATAAAGTATAGTCGAAAGAAAATATGAGATTAAAACAACCACAGATGTGTTTACATAGTGCGCCTGACGAAGAATCGGATCCTCTTGACTAATCGATAATAAAATCATAAACACAAGCCAGGATAATCCAAATAAAATCGCTGCAACAGTTGGTTTATAACTATACATCACTGCTAAGATAAAACATCCTATTACGTAGACGGTAATTTGGTCATGAATCGTTTGATCAATCCAACCAGATATTACAGCTGTTAGACATAGCGTAAAAAAGGCAAATAGAATTCCATAGAATTTATGCGCTAAGGTTATGTCCATTGCGGTGCGAGCAGTAATCCAGTAGGAGATGATGATAAAGAAGAGCGTCATTGAGCCTAAGACCACATGAGAATAAAATAGATACTTATAACCATCTATAACAATCCAGAGACCATCTAGATTATTAATATAGTCGATAAACAGAAGTATAAAGTTAACCAAGAACAAGATAATAGCTAATTTCCTAGTTTGGTTAAAATTATTGTGAGTTATAAGCTTCTCCATGTAATTTTCGGATTTTTCAGTTATTAATTGAGTTTGAAAAAACCTCACGGGATGCACTCCTTTTCCGTCAGAGAGTAAAATTGTTCATCCAAACCAGTTATCAACTAGGTGCCCCTCTTCGCTACAACTCGCACCTGCCAAGTTTTTTCATCTATCTAAGGCTTTAAGAAGCATGTTAATAAAACAAAAACACCGAACTAAACGTCCGATGCTACTTTTGCGTTATGGGGTGGATGATGGGTCTCGAACCCACGAATGCCGGTACCACAAACCGGTGCGTTAACCACTTCGCCACACCCACCATAAAAATTTTAAATATTGGTGCGCCTGGAGAGATTCGAACCCCCGACAACCTGCTTAGAAGGCAGATGCTCTATCCAACTGAGCTACAGGCGCCAGTTCTAGGATTACGATCTAAACCCAAGTACCCTGTCAACCGAGGAATGATGGGAAAATAATGGTCGGGGCAGAGGGATTCGAACCCCCGGCCTCCTGGTCCCAAACCAGGCACGCTAGCCAAGCTGCGCCATGCCCCGAATCGGTGACTTGATTAGTATAGCCCATCCCGGTCTATTCGTCAAGCAGAAATCCAAACTATTTTTGTGGCGTCGAATTTGCCTCAGATTTGCTTAGTGTCACGATGCTACCCACCCCATTTTTAGCCCTCAGCATAAGGGCATTGCCCCTATATTTCACCCTGAGCACTTGTGCCCCTACCAACGGTTCTTAGCATCGGGATGACTTTACGAAAGGCCTGCGCTCTATGGCTCAACGTATTTTTCTCAGTCAAGGTTAGTTCGGCCATTGTCTCAGCAAACTCAGGCAGATAAAACACTGGATCATAGCCAAATCCATCCGATCCACGGCGTTGAGTCAAAATATGACCTTCGACGGCACCCTCTGTCAGATATTCTTCCCCAAAAGGCGTCGCCATAACCAACGCACAGCGAAAACGCGCAGTCCTTTTATTCTCTGGGACCATTTCTAATAGGTGAAGTAGTTTGTCAATGTTGCGTTCATCGTCTTTAGGTTCCCCAGCATAACGCGCAGAATATACGCCTGGAGCACCATCTAAGGCATCGACTTCCAAGCCAGAATCATCGGCAAGGGCAATCAATCCCGTTCTTCGAACTGCCTCTCTAGCTTTAAGCGCGGCATTTTCTGCAAAAGTTACTCCATTTTCCTCAACATCTTCCCAGTCTGGGATATCCAGTAAAGAAAGCACTTCAATATCCTCATCTACGAGCAGTTCTCGAAGTTCTCGGACCTTTCCTTGGTTTTGAGTGGCAAGAATTATCTTCATGCGGTTGTTTCCACAGCCGACTTCTGGACCTCCATTAGAGTGCGAATTCCTTTTTCGGCAAGTTGCAAGAACGCATCCAAATCTGCACGATCAAAGGGGGTTTCTTCCGCAGTTCCCTGGATTTCCACAAACTTCCCGGCGCCTGTCATAACGACATTCATGTCTACATCCGCTTTTGAATCTTCTTCATACGCTAAATCCAGAATCGCCTGTCCTTGGACTTTCCCTACGGAGATGGCCGCAAGGGTATCTAGGATAGGGTTTGTGCGAATAAGTTTCTTTTCCAATAAAAACTGAACGGCGTCAACCAAGGCGACATATGCTCCTGTAATAGCTGCCGTACGGGTTCCACCATCCGCTTGTAAAACATCGCAGTCCAACCAAATTGTGCGTTCTCCGAGCTTCTTTAAATCAACCACAGATCGAAGCGCACGACCTATTAGACGTTGAATTTCCATGGTGCGGCCGGTGAGCTTTCCTTTAGTTGCCTCACGTTGCGTCCGAGCTTGCGTCGCACGTGGAATCATTGCGTACTCCGCAGTTACCCATCCCTTACCAGACCCTTTTTGAAAGTGAGGAACTTTTTCTTCTACGCTGGCGGTACATAAAACCCGAGTTTCTCCGATTTCGATAAGAACCGAACCCTCCGGTATATTTGTAAACTGCCGAGAAATTTTAACAGTTCGTAATTCATCATAAGCCCGACCGTGAGCACGCTGCATATTCATAACCTAACCTTTCTTTCACCTAAGTCTTTTACAATATAGTAGCCGAAATCCCCTAACTTCAGTCACGAGGATGAAGACCCTCATAGTAACTTTAGTCACGCGAAGTCTCTGATATTTTAGTCTACCAGAATTAAACAAGAAACGCCAATTCGAGGACCATAGAGGGTCTTGAGTCTCTGTAACTACTAAAGATTTGGGTTGCGCCCTCCAAACAAATCGATGGAACGATTGGGCATCGTTTCTTCTCCCACAATACCCGCTATAGTATAGAGCTTCGCTATTGAGTCAAACCGAAATTCCTTAAGTAAATGGAAACCTTTAATTTCGCTGGTTCGCCGAATATGGATTCGCGCGCCAGTGCAAGGGTAAAGCATTTCTCCGACTCGAATATGCCCGTCATCGGCGAAACAGATGGGTAAATCCGCTTTTATTATATCTAAAACTCGTTGTTCCACTAAGTCTAAATCGATGTCCGGTTTTTCTGGAAGTTCCAAGACAAAACCGTGTTTTATATCGCTGTGCACTTCGGGCTTTGGTAAACCCATTTCCTCAAGAATCATCGACGTGATATCCTCGGCACTATGAGCCATTCGGCGATACTTAATCGATTCAAAGACAATCTCCGCGATGCTATGTGGTTCAGGACCAAACACCGTCGGACGGGTTACAATCACTTCTTCCCCCACGCCAATTAATACTTCAGCATTCACCCCCAGTTGAGCATAGACAAGGTCAAAATGCTCGATAACCACTCGATGTCCAGTCGCTATTGCCTTCTTAATAGCATCGGCGATTTTCCAAGGTTGTGTAAACGCGGACTCGAAACGGACATCCAAATGGTAGGTATGATAGCGAAAATGCCCTCGATCAGCATCCTCCATTAAAGGCAACGGTCGAATATTAATTCCATCGTCATCATTGGTAAGTTCTAGTCCCGGAAACATTCCTCGAATGAGCAGTGACTTCCCCGCCCCAGCATCTCCCACAAACCCGATCAGCTTATCCTCAGGACTTAGATAGCGTTGCTGAATATTAGTTCCTAGAAATAGAAGACGCCTCCTCCCACGCGGAGCAAAGTAAACCGCCTGCATCAAATGCTCATGAACAAACATGGTCAAAATTCATACCCCCTTAAATTAGTGAATTGGCCGTTCTCACCAACGATTACTAAGGAAAATAATGAGCAAAAGTATGGGTTGATGAAGTATGTATATACCCAAGGAGTTCCGACTCAGCCACTTAATCCATGTGGAATTTAGCTGAAACGGAAATAGTGGTTCCGTTCGCTGAGCGTAGAAATGCCGATAAGCCAAGACTCCTAAAATGGTCGCAGCTAGATACGGAAAAAGAGGATAATAATCCATGGAACCGAACCCGAAGTACATAAGTCCAAATGGAAGCATAAGACTCGTATTTAACAATTGATCTTTGAACCAAAATCCCAGAACGGCCGAAGATCCAGCAAGACCCAAGAGAGTCCCTGAGGACAATCTGAATAGAAGCGGAGACAAGATCATTGAAACGCCTAAAAAATGTAGAATTCCAAAGCGAACATACTCATCTTTCATAAACAGATATGTCACGAGCGTGATGCACATGCCATAAAACAACACTTTTAGACCTCTTCGAACAGGAGATCTACTGAATCCACTTGAAAGCCCAGAAATAAAGATAAAAAGCAGAGCAGAGGCTTTTCCGATAAAAAACCAAAATGGAGACTGATAATCAATACTGACTCCAGCAAACTCCTTGAGGTCATAAACAAAATGAAAAAGGACCATCAGCACAATCGCAATTGCCCTTAGAACATCGATCTCCCCATGACGAATTTTCATTTCCGCTTCATCTCCCCCGCCGGCTTACTGACACCCCATCTCCAAACGGTAGCACAGTGGTAGTAAAGTCAGGGTTCTGGCAAAGGTCACCTAAAAATTCGCGCAGTCCATTCACCATTCGGTCATATTTTGGTACAAATTCACTTCCCGGAACCACCCATCCCCGAAAAAGCACATTATCCACCACCAACACGCCTCCAGGTGAAATTAAGGGGTAAATAAGGTTCAAGTATTCCAAATATTCTCCTTTGGCAGCATCGATGAAGACAAAATCAAACATGGAATCCATCATCGGTAAAATTTTACGACAATCCCCCTCTAACGCCGTGACACAATTCTGAAGACCCGCACGTTCAAAGTATTTAAGTGCTCGAGCACACCGGTCTTTGTTCATATCAATCGTCGTGACGTGCCCACCAGTCTTCTCAGCCGCACGCGCCAACCAAATCGTGGAATATCCGATCGCCGTCCCGATCTCTAAAATAGCCTGGGCATTGCCCATCTGTACAAGCAAGTTGAGGAAATTCCCCACCGTAGGCGTTACCACCGGAATCGTTTCCTTCAAAGCCTGCTCTTCCATTTCTTTAAGCAGTGGATCCCTCTCTCCCAACAAGGATTCAAGATACTGTTCCATTTCAAAAGGGTAAAACAAAGCCATCTTCCCTTCTAGTTCGCTCGAATTCCAATCAACAGTTTTTTCCATTACCACTTTACCACAAATAGGGAGGGAGCGCGAGACACAGGAACTTAAGAAGCACACCTCAGCTTGCCCCAAACCATAAAAAGACGGCGCACATGTAATGTGCCGTCTCCCTAACGGTTACTGTTCTTCGTTACTCGTTCTTTTTCCTCGTTCCTAGCCCCAGACGCAGTGTCAAATAAGCACCCGCTTGGCCAACTCCACCAACTTCGCATCCAACATTGTCCCTGCCCCGCGCTGAATCAAAGCTAACGCTTCCCCCGAAGTCATTGCCAACCGATAAGGTCGATCCTCCGTTAATGCGGCAAAGATATCTGCAATCGCCATTAAACGGGACCCCTCATCGATTTCATCCCCCACCAAAGCAAAAGGATACCCTTTGCCATCGAGACGCTCATGGTGATGGGCAGCCCATTCCACCATCCGAGTAGGAAAACCAGCCTCCGTCAATAATCGATGAGTATGGTACGTATGCGTACGGATAATATCAAATTCAGAGGGGTCAAGCGGCCCCTGTTTGTCCAGGATCTTCTTAGGTATCGAGAGCTTACCCAAATCATGAAGTAAGCCTGCAACATAGATTTCGTGAAGCCGCTCCAACTTCCACCCTAATCCCCTAGCCAAACGCTCTACTATCTCGGCAACCGACCGCGAGTGTCGCGCGGTAAACTGACTCTTCTGGTCGATCAAATCAGCAAACGTTGCCGCTAGATCATCTGTGAACCCAATCTCTAATTCACGCGTCGCGGGCAGTTGCCACTGTCCAAATAAGAGCCCTAAAGCAATTTGAAGCAAATCGGGCTGTTCGATATCTAGCCAAAACGCCTCTTTTTTAGCAACCTTCTTAAACGCTTCGGAAACCTCGGGATAAAACAACGTCCCCGTTTCCAGCGTGACCCATTCTAGAATCTCATTTCGCTCCCGGTGGCTAGCTAGCCTTCGCTTCAAACGAAGATCAATTTGATCTGCCAACGACAAAATGCGAGCCATTAACGGTACTTCCTCGTAAGGCGCACGCAAAGCGCTGGACAAAGGATCTGGAGTCTCATGGTGATATTTAATAGCTGTGGTAAGAATTTTCCCCGAAGGAAAACGCTCCACTATCGCAGCTCCAGAAAGGCAATGTTTTTCAAGAATCCGCGGATCTCCATTATATGCTCGAAAGCAACCAAGTGCTCCAATATCATGTAATAGCCCGGCAACAGTAAGCTGAACCAACTCTTCTTTACTAAATTCCAGTGCCCTGCCCAAACGCATGGCGATATATGCTACACGTTCTCCGTGGCGTTGTCCCAATGAAACCTGTAAGCCTCTTTCAATTTCTTCATCTATTAAACCAAGATCAAGTGCACGTGAAAAACTCCACATCCGTCTAAGATAGAAGGCATCTTGAAACAATTTCCGTTCCCCCAATTAAGTCAATCCCTATTATTCATCCAGTTTACTATCCACCGACTTGCACACAAAGACAAGACGGTGCACATGAAATGTGCCGTCCCCCACACACTCCGTCGTCCGTTACACCGTCCCCCGTTCGTTCCTAGCCCCGGGACGCAGTGTGACACAGCGCGACGTCTTTACGAAAGCAGCCCTGCAAACTTCCGTGTAGTCACCCCAAATGAAGCAACAGAACCGCCCCCTTGCTTCATGTAGACGGTGCACATGAAATGTGCCGTCCACCCCAGCTCCCCGTTCTCCGTTCTCCGTTCTCCGTTCTCCGTTCTCCTACCCAAGCTCGGGACGCAGTGTGACAGAGCGCGACGTCTTTACGAAAGCAGAAAGCAAACTTCCGTGTAGGCGACCCCAGATACGGGGCTGAGCACAGGACGTGCGAAGCCGACAACTGAGCCAAGGATGGCGAATTTGTCGGGAACCCCGCACCC
>MCHG01000296.1_pt1 | contig 19203 bp, 14 predicted proteins | sample 787351 | NCBI WGS metagenome assembly MCHG01 (sample SAMN05430296, study PRJNA330682) | permafrost metagenome | biome: Cold desert; feature: permafrost; material: soil; isolation source: enrichment culture inoculated with soil incubated with H2/CO2 at 20 degrees... ... | reverse complement strand
CATTCGGTGCAGAGTTTTTGCCCTTTGAAAGTGATAAAGCTCTCAACTTCTCTTCCACAGTTTTCACATTTTTCCATGTTCTTTCACCTTAAAAGTAGAAATTAAAATATCTCACAAATTTAGAGATATTTTCACGGTATAATTAATTCCTGAAAAGAAATAATGTTGCCATAAAATTAATTAAAGCAAGAACTTAATAAAAAGATATCTACAAAATGTATATTTAAACTCAAATGTGAACCTGAATTAGCCGCAGGCTGTCAGAAGAAAAACACTGAGACTACAGCCTTCCACGTTTTAGTCTCAATCCTTTGGATCTCTTGCGGCCTCTTCAAGCACACATTTTCTTTACCTTTCCTTCTTCTGCGTGGGCTTTGCTTACTTTCGCATAACCACTAATTGGAGCAGCGGATCCGCCTTAAAAGCCCCTTTTTTCTATGACTCCTTCAGCAGAGGCTTTTCAATAAACGACCCACATGAGGAAATTACCGATTCACGTTTTAGACCGAAACCCAAAAAGATATCAGGTCATTGCGTATCTCGTTGTCGACTTTATGGCACGCCAGAAACCATCGGAAAAGATCGGGATTTCGGGTTATACCAATTGAAAGCCGATTAGCAAAACTAACACGAACATTAAGACATATGTGCCAACAATAATCTCGTTTTGCTTCATCAGGAACCTTCCATATCAGATAGTTTTCCAATGTCTTCGATAGATGTTTAGTCACCCTTTCAACATACAGGAATCACTATCTATTTACGTAAAAAAAGAATAAAAACCTTCTTATTTTCATTTAGGTAAGGATTTATTTTAGCAACATCTCTTCACTTACTGAGAAAAACGCAGTGCAGTTTTTATTTTCCTTAACTCAAAAATTTCTCTTCGTTATCAAGGTTATGTTATATAAAAAGAAGACACATACTTCCTTAAAAGAGGAACTTGAGTGGGAAATAATGGCAAAAAGGTTAAAAGTTGCAAACCCGGCCCGCTGCATAGGTTGCTATTCCTGTATGATGGCCTGTGCAAGGACCTGGTACGATACCATATCTTTGAAAAACAGCAGAATTAATATCCAGACTCGCGGCGGAATCGAAACTCCTTATGCTGCAATAGTTTGCCATGCCTGCATCGACCCCCCTTGTATGAGGGCCTGCCCACTTGGCGCGCTGACCAAAAGAAAAGGGGGAGGGGTCAATCTCAACAAAGAGATCTGCGATGGCTGTGGGAACTGCATAGAAGCCTGTATAGTAGGAGCAATTCATCTGGATGCAGAAAAAAAAGCGGTAATCTGCAAGCACTGTGGGGTCTGCACGAAATTCTGCCCTCACGACGTGCTTGAAATGATTGAGGTAGAAGACAGCGGAGAAATAAAAGTCACTGACACAAGCCCTGTTGAGGATACAAGCCCGGTTAGTTCTACTGCATCCCACAAAGAGCTTTACGGGAGAAAAGAACCTGAGGAAGAAAAATGACGACAGAGCAGTATGCTATTCCGGGACTCAAAAATGTACTCTATATCGACCTTACCAGCCGTAGTTATTACATTAAAGACAGGCGAGATCTATACGAAAAGTACCTCGGAGGTGTAGGGGTTGCCACAAACCTCATGCTCGAGGAATATATAGAAGGTACAGGGCCTCTTGACCCGGAAATGCCTATTATCCTCAGCACAGGGCCTCTCTCTGGTGTATACCCTACCTGTACCAAAACCGTTGCATTGTTCCGCTCTCCTCATAACGGTGAACTCGGGGAGTCCTATGCAGGAGGACGCCTTGCCATGTCCATGCGCTACTCGGGGTACGAAACAATTGTTATCAAAGGTGCTTCCCAGTACCCTGTGTATGTGGCAATTCATGACGATAAGGTTATTTTCAGGGACGCATCTTCCATATGGCATCTTTCTTCAGCAATTGACGTGGGAAAAGTCCTCCGAGATGTAGAGCCGGGAGCCGGCAGACGCAGCATTATACGAATAGGGCCTGCAGGGGAAAAGGGGATCACATATGCGAGTGTTAACGTTGATACTTACCGCCACTTTGGGCGTCTTGGGCTGGGGACTGTCTTTGGGGCAAAGAAGCTTAAGGCTCTTCTTATTGTCGGAAATCAGGAGATCAAAAGTCCTGATCATAATGCCTACAGGAAGACTTATAGCAAACTCTACGACACAATTGTTAAAACAGGGCTTACTGAAAAGTACCATAATCTGGGCACAAGCGAAAACATCCTGGTTTTAAACGAACTCAAAGGTCTCCCTACCCGCAACCTGCAGGGAACTTCTTTCGAAGGAGCTGAAACTATTTCAGGAGAGCTTTTTGCAGAAAAATATCTTATAAGGCGGGTTTCCTGCGCAGGCTGTCCCATAGGCTGTGTCCATGTGGCTATGCTAAGGCGTCCCTTCTCAAAAGCCCATGAGTATGAAACCCTGAATATTTCCTATGATTATGAATTGATCTATGCTCTCGGTTCAAACCTTGGAGTAGCCGATCCTGAAGCCGTACTCGAACTGATCGATGCCTGTGAAAAAGCCGGAGTTGACATAATCAGTATGGGAGGTGTACTCGCCTGGGCCACTGAGATGCAGCAGCGCGGAAAAATTTCCACTGTCGAGACGATGGGGCTCCAATTTTCCTGGGGAGATAAAGCTGCATACCTCAGGGCAATAGACCTTGTAGTCCAGGGGCCAAATGATTTCTACGCAGCCCTTGGAAAAGGAGTGGGCTATGCATCAAAAAAGTACGGGGGAGAGGAATTTGCGGTTCAGTTGGGAGGCCTGGAAATTCCCGGTTATCATACAGGGCTTGGAAACATGCTCGGGCTCACTGTGGGCTTCCGACATTCCCATCTTGATAATGCAGGCTATGCAGCAGATCAGGCTGCTTTTAACCGCCCGCTTTCGGATGAGAAAATTGTTGAAGCTATAATAGAAGAAGAAGACCGCCGCAGTGTACTCAATTGTATGGTTGCCTGTCTCTTTGCCAGGAACGTCTACACATACCCGAACATAATTGAGGCCCTTAAGAGTTTAGGGATAGAAAAAACAGAAGAGGAATTGAAAGAACTGGGCAGGGATATTTTCAGGAAAAAATATGAACTGAAAAAGAAATTCGGCTTCAAGTTCGAAGAACTTACTATGCCGAAAAGGTTTTTTGAAACTACCTCGACTACAGGAAAACTTGAGGAAGACAGGGTGAAAAGAGCAATTGAACTGTATAGAAAGAAAAGAGGAGTATGATATTTTAAAAAGAGAGTTTTAAAATATCACTGCTCGTTAGTGTTCTCACTTTTTCTTTCGGCTCTGTGCTTGTGGAGAGCCATTTCTATATTGCTGTGCAGGTCTTCTTCCTTAAAAGGTTTTGAAATATATCCTGCAGGCTCTGTAGTTTTTGCCCTCTCGAGAGTCTCGTCATCAGTATAGGCAGTCAGATAAAGAATCGGAATTCCGAGTCGGTTTTTAATTTCACGGGCAGCTTCGATTCCGTCCATATCTCCTTTCAACATAATGTCCATCAAAACAAGGTCTGCATTGGTCAGCTCTGCTTTTCTTATGGCTTCCTCTCCGGTAGACGCAGTACCCGGCACAGTGTAACCCAGATTTTTCAACTTGTTTCGAATATTAAGAGCCACGATATTCTGGTCTTCGACAACCAGAATTTTTGCTTTTTTCATTGTATCTCCCCTTTTAATATCGGATAAACTTCCATATAACTCACATTTCGAATCCTGGCATTTTTGTACAAATCCACGGCACAAACGTGTCATTTAATGAGTCCTTATTAATAAAATGGCCAATATCTAGAGCTTATTATCCCATATTGGCAGAGGCCCGGAATGTGCGGTATAATTAGTCGTTCTCCTTAAAAAACATTTTGAAAACTGTCCCTTCACCTTTTTTAAGTTCTATCGTACCCTCCAGCTGTTCAACAAGAATATTTACAAGTTGTAGGCCCAGAGAACCCGTATTCCTGAAATCAACATTCTCCGGAAAGCCCAACCCATTGTCCGAAACTATCAGTTCATATTTATTACTGTTGTCAACTGAACTCTTAGAAACAATATTATTGGTGCTATTATTTATATTTATATTATCTCTGCTCTCTTCAGTCTTGCAAAGATTTATCCGTATTTCCCCTCCTGTACCTGGAGGAAAGGCATGTTTCAGAGAATTGGTCACAAGCTCATTAATTATCATCCCAAGAGGCACTGCCGTGTCCATTCCCAGAAAAGTCTCTTCGAGATCAAGCTGTATCTTGACATCATCTTTCCTCACAGTATATGAACGTAGTAGCGATGTCAGTTTTTGAAGATATGCAGAAAAATCGAGGGTCTCATTGTTTCTTGACTGATATAGTTCTTCATGGATTATCGCCATTGAGACAACTCGATTCTGGCTCTCTTGGAAAGCTTCCAGAACCTCCTTTTCATTGAACCTTTCTGCCTGAAGTCCCAGAAGGCTGGAAATTACTTGAAGGTTGTTTTTAATTCGGTGATGGATCTCCTTTTTGCGGATTTCTTCGATTTTTGTCAGAGAATCTTCGGCTTCCTTCTGTTTTGTTATATCATAGATTGAACCCTGCAGGATTCTTTTCTTACCTGCAGCATCCAAAACATTCTGAATAATCTCACGGACCCAACTTATTTTTCCATTCCTGTGCTTTATACGGTATTCGTGCTCAATAAGAAGCAGAGGGTCTTTTATTAATTCCTCTCTCTTCTCAAAAAGTCTTTTTCGGTCTTCAGGAAGAACAATCTGATACCAGTCTACTTTTCCGGAGATAAAATCGTCTCCTTTGTATCCTACAATCTCCTCTACACTTCCGTCCACAAGAATAGGTGTTAAATCCAGTTCCACCTGGAAAGCGATACCTCTAAAATTTTTTATAAAGGACTTGTAACGTTCTTCGCTTTCCTTCAATTTTTCAGAAGCAAGTTTCCTTTCGGTTATATCTTTCATTACCCCAAGAACTCTGTATATGCCTCTGTTTTCATCTTTCTGGTAAACGCCGCTATCTTCTACATAAAAATACCTCCCACCCTTTCCCTTCAACCTGTATTCTTCAATGTATTTCTCCCCGTTTTTCATGCAGCTTTCGTGGGCTCTTACGGCTTTTTCCCGGTCTTCAGGATGGATGTGTTCAGCCCAGACTTCTGGAGTGAAACTCTGGAACTCTTCAAAACTATATCCTGTGAGCTCCTCAATTGCTCCTGTCCAAGAACTACAGTGGTTTTCCACATCGTAATCATAGATGAGCTGTCCTGTCTGCACTGCAACTGCCCGATATCTTTCCTCGCTTCTTTCAAGAATTCCACTGGCAAGTTTTCTTTCAGTTATATCTTTTATTACTCCGACAATCCGGTTTATTCGACCTTCTTCGCCTAAAAGATAAATGCTGCTGTCTTCTGCATGGAAATAACTCCCATCTTTCTTTCCGAATCTGTATTCTTCAAGATATCTCCCCCCATTTTTCATGCATATCTCATGGGCTTCCCATGCTTTTTTCCGATCTTCTGGATGAATATTTGCTATCCAGCCTTCCAGATTCACCTGTTTGAACTTCTCAGGACTGTAGCCTGTAATCTGCAAGATAGCTCCAGCCCAATCAATCTTCCCTGACTCAACATCATAATCGTAAACCAGCTGCCCGGTCTGTTCGGCAGCAATCCTATACCTCTCCTCGCTTTTTCTGAAAGTCTTTTCAGCTGCTTTACGCTGGGTGATATCCAGCATCACACCAACAACTCCGGCCACTTCTCCGGAACCGTCTTCATAAGTGGCTTTGTGGAAAAGGAAATCCCTTTTCACTCCGTCGGCACAGACCACCTTGGTTTCGTAATATTGACTTCCCTTTTTTTCAGTTAATTCCATATCATGCTTCAGATATATTTCTGCAAGCTCTTTTGGAATTCTCTTTTGAAATTCCTGGAATGAGCCCCCAATTACTGTGTCTTTAGGAAGCCCCATGATCTGACTGGCGAAACTCTCGTTGCAGTTCACGTATGTCGCATTTAGATCTCTCTGGAATACAGGGCTTGGAACACTATCAAGCAGTGTTTCCAGAAAACTCACTGTATTCATGAGGGTTTTTTCTGCCTGCTTGAGCTGAGTAATGTCCAGCATCACGCCCACCATACCGACAGATTTTCCTCCCTCCTCGCCAAAAGCTGCCCTACTGACTATAAAAGTCTTTTTCGTGCCGTCTGTGCATGGGAACTCCATTTCAAAAGTTTCGTTCCCCCCACTTTGTATTAACGCCACATCCACGACGTGGCAGTAATTTATAAGTTCTTTGGGTATCGATAATGGGAGATCCTTAATGGTATTTCCGATGATCCTGTCCTTCGGAAGCCCCAAAATGAGGGTAGCAAAGCTCTCATTGCAGCCTCTATAACAGCCATTCATGTCTTTGTAAAATACGGGATTAATCATGGTGTTAAGTAGAGTTTCCAGAAACCGCAGATTATTCCGGAGGGTTTTTTCAATTTTCCTTCTGTCCGTAACTCCCTGTGCAAGTTTCTCGTTTGCTTCAGCATATTCCAGAGTTCTCTTTTCAACGAGCCTTTCAAGTTCCTGATGGTGAACCCGGAGTTTTTCCTCTGCATTAAAGCGTTCTATAATCTCGGACAAGAAAAAAGCGGCAGAATCCAGGAAATATATATCACCCGCAGTAAAATCTCTCTTTACTGTGCTGTAAACTCCCAATACCCCAAAAGGCTTATTTATATCTCCTATAGGGACTGTTACTCCGCTAGTCACTCCATGACCACTGAGAAATTCAGAACACTTGAAACGAGTTTCGGTCTCAATATCCTCTAAAACAACAGGTTTTCTCGCAAGGAGAGTGTATCCTGAGTGGGACTTTTCTTCTCTTATGATGACATTGCCTGCGAGTCCCTCTTCCCAGCCATATCCGGCTCTCATGATAAAATTTCCATCAGGCATGAGTTCTACAATCATGGAAAATTCCGCACCAAGACCCTGAGAGATAAGCCTGGCACTTTCTTCCAGAATTGCCTGATAATCTTTGCATGAGATAGATATTCTGCCAAGCTTGCTCAGGGAAAGGTATTGCTTTTCCCTTTTACGGAGCTTTTCTTCGGCCAGGATCCTGGAACTTATATCAAAACCCTGAATATTCACATAATCATCTTCCGGAAATGGATAAAGTAGTACAGAGTACGTCGTTTTCCCTGTCTGAATTTCAAGATTTTCCGGATTTTTTTGTGAGAGGACTCTTTTTATACTATGCCTTAGAGATTGAGGGACTTTTTCTCCTTCTTTAACACTCCAGTATTCGAGAAGGACGTTGGCTGCCTTGTTAGCGTAGATAATTGTTCCTTCAGTTCCCACTCTCAGTATAGGGTTCGGATTCTTTGACAGGAACTGTTCTGTCATTTTTTCTTTATTTACTCCCTTTTTTTCGTCTCCTCTCTCGGGTGAATTATTGCTTTTTATAACTTCCAGGCCTCCATCCTCCTCGATTGACATATTTGCTGTTGTATAGGAATGATTAGCTGTTGTATAGGAATGGACATCGGTATTTTGCTCGATACTCAGGTTAAAAATAGCCTTTTGAGGATTTTCCCAGTTTTCCGCTATTCATTCCCTTTGATCCGATGCCTCCCTGGTTTTATAATTAATGTATAAAGACTCGTAATGCATCTAATGTTTAAAAAGTAAATGATGTGCTTCATGATTTTGCAAACGTGTGCCTGTTTTATTTCAAATAGACAGCTTGGCGATATGTATCTCAGAGCCAGACTTTCTATGTAAACATCAAAGCGCTTGCCAATTTATGCTTCATCCTTTCAAGGGAGTTGCGGCAGTGAGGATGGGAAATGAAGTTATACAAAACAAATGATGATAATAAAGAAAAGACAGAAGTAGTAACTGAACAACAACAAAAAAGTTCTGTTTGCGCAGAGATTGGAAAAGAGATAAGGTCTGGTTGAATATGGCCAGAGGTTTTCTATTTTCCCCTGGCCATCTGAGGGGTTATTTTTGCATGGGACGAACCACACTAATTTTTAAAAAGAGTTTATTCTATAAAATTCTTTCCTATTTTTACACAGTTGGGTTGCATTTTTCACGTCAAAACGAGATCTTGAGAACTTAACTGCCTTGCAATACCTTAAAATTAGCTCATTTATTTTCGAATAAAAACATAGGTATAAATATAACTTTTTTTTAAATGTCGATATTTTAAATTTCTTAGTGGACTCGGCGGGATTTGAACCCGCGGCCTTTACGTTGCGAACGTAACGATCTACCCCTGATCTACGAGCCCTTTTAAGAAAAGGAGATTTAAAAGGTTATCCCGGACTAATTTCCTTTTCTTTTTTCTCCTTTAAATATTGTCGAATTCCGGGACCCGCATGCCTTTAAATGCTAGTTCCAGAACCTGGATACCTTTAAATGCGGTAGGCTTCTAAAACCTGGACATTTTCCGCGCCAGGGATCTTTGCAAAAGCTTCCTCTACGGCTTCGGTTCCGCCTTCTTGATCATTGACAATTAAAGTAACAATCAGGGCCTTTAATCCGAAAGCGATAGGATCTTCGACGATGTCCCCATGAAGTTCGGCTCCTGCCGGAATTGCGCTTTTGAGCTTTTCTTTCAGTTCTGCAAGGTCAGTGTCAACACTTTCCGGCATAATTTTTATTTTTGCTGCTACGTCGCCCATTATGACTCCTCTTATTCTTCTATATGATCCAGCTGATCAAATTTAATTTTTGTTTCTACAGTCGTGTTTCATATGATTCGGGACTTTGTCTGGAATCATGGAGCCTTGTATCCGCACTTGGGGCAGGTGTATACGTTACCCTGCTGCCTGCAGCTTCCACATCTTCCAATTTCTACTCCGCACTGCGGGCACGGAAACTTTACATAACCCTTTTCTACAAGACGAATTCCGCATGAAGTACAGTACTCAACTTTCTGTGATGACATTTTCTTCTCCTTAAAAGTTATTTTAGATAGCAAATTTGTAACTAGTTACCAGCGAATCAGGCGCCTTTGCATCGGTTTTCTGCTTTTCTGGCACCTTTATTAACATTAGCAGATTTAATAAGCTGAATTTAAATAATGCTTTTTGGATACGCTTTGCTTCTCCCCTATCATATACGATATACAATTTAAATATTCCCCTTTACCGCCGTACAAGATACAGGCTTCCCGTAGACTGCCTGAACTACCCTTTCCGGATATCTTCCATTTACAATTAAACATTCCATCTTGTTTTTCAGGAGAAACGGCGGTAAGGCAGGATCAATGCAGCTTGCACGACACCATTCAAAACTTGTAGCTGAGATCTCCCTTATCAGTTTTCCTTCTCTGAATATTCCATCTACATCCGTAGCCTTAATAAACACTGCATCTGTCTGCTTTGCAACCCAGGCAGCAATAGTGTCAGAGGTCACATCCCAGGCATGAGGCAGAGGGTCTTCGTTTTTCAGGAGCTTGTAAGGAAAGAGAATAGATACTCCCTGAAGGAGATCTGTTATCGAGTCTGTAGTTACAGCGCTGCTTTTATCCTGAAGATAACAGGCATACTGCTCCATGCCAAGTATAGCCATCCAGTGGGCTGCATCGGCACTTAGAGAAAACTTTTCGTCAGCTGCCCTTACGGCATCAGCAAACACTCCCCCTCCCGGTATAATGAGGATGGAATAAGGTAGCCTTTCGCAAGCCTGTCTTTCTCCAACGACCTTCGGGTTTCCGGAGCCAAATTCTTTTATCAGCCTGTCTATAAGTTCTGGAGCCTCTCTGATGAGGCTTCCCCCGATTTTGACTACAACCCTCATAAGTTTTCCTTTCAGGCCTCTTGGTTCTAAAATTCTTTAATATCTATCTCACCGACCCGAAACCTGAAATTTCAGGCATCCAGCAGTCGAGCAGCAGCGTATGCCGGAAAAACCTTTGAAATTTCCTCTCCCCAGTGCCCGGAAACCGAAATGCATTCGAGACCAAGTTTTTCTGTAGCCTCTTTTATTAGGAACTCTCCAAGCCCTGCTGCTACGACTCTCTTAAGCCCGTTTCTTTCCGCAACTTCAGAAAGCGCTTCAGCCAGGGTAGAAACCTGTTTTTCCTTTACCTGGCCTGCTATTCCATATATCTCTTCTTCTCTGATTTCTGAAAGGTCTGCACAGACAAGCCTCGCAATTCTGCGCATGGCATCGGTTTTACTCCTGCCCGCTCCATCAGCAGTTTCACAGGTGTACATGCTTTCATCGATATTTCCAAGCAAGAGATAAGCATCCGCAGTTGTTGCAAAGAGTTCTGAAGCAGTCCTGCACCAGCCCTGTTTAACGTTTACTTTTTCAAGAAGTGCAGCAAGATTTGTCCTGAGTGTGCCTGCGTATATCAGTTCGCTCCGCATCAGGCGCTCAAAATCTGTAAGTCCTGCCTTATGTTCTCCGGAAATAATAGGGATAATGTCGCTTGTGGTACTGCCTACGTCCACAAATATACAATCTCCGATTTCTGCTCCTACGAGCCTGGCTGAAGCCGCCCAGTTAGCAGCAGCAAGATCCCTTAGCCCGTCAGTTCCAGTCTGGAACCTGCCCATGTTATTCATGTACGAGACTTTTGAAGATCCAAATGCGGAATCAACAGCCTCCTTTATAAAACGGATGCCTTGTTTCTTGTTTTCAAAACAGTCTGCAAGTTCCCCGGTCATAACAACAGCAACTTTTTCGGGCTGCAGTTTCTGTGCGATTTCCCTTAAGACTTCCGGAAGCCGGGTGTTTTTCCAGAGAGGCAGGTAGTGAAGTTCTACAAGCGTCCCGTCTGAGGAGGCAAGTTTGGTATTTGCTCCTCCAATATCAAGTCCTATAACCTTAAAATTCATTTTTGATTCCTTTTTTGGTATTTTTCCGGCTTTTCTTATTATTCATAATTTTTCTGGCTTTTGAGCCTGTCCGAAAAGTTCTCCCAGCGCATCCTTTGAGAAACAGTATTCTCCCTCGATATGCACAGAATCAGGAAGTTCTCCGAATTTGTTTTTCAAAAGGAGATCTCCGATTTCCTCCCGCATTACGGGGCTGATTCCAAAAAGTGAGGCTGTGGGTCTGGGGTTTACATCCACAACATACGGAAGGTCAGCAAGTACAATATCTACGCCCACATACCCAAAACATTTCAAGCATTCCACTGTGGAAATTGCAGTTTCATAGAGTTCTTCTCTCATGGGAGTCTTATATGGAGTCAGGCTGCCATTGTATTTTATGCAGGATACTCCTGTTTTTTTTCCATTTTCTCTGGTTTCGCTTTCTTTCTGGTCAAACTCTATGAACTGACGATTTACCGTGAGTGGAAGCGGTTTTTGCCCTGCAATAAGGCTTACGCTAAGGTGGGTTCCCTCAATATATTCACTTGCAATGAACTCATCATTATTCTCAAATTCCGTGACAAGGTATGTTGCCTCTGCTCCGCAGCCGAATCTGGGTTTCGTAACATATTTTTTGCCTTTTTCAGCCTTTTTCGCAATCTCAGGAGCTTTAATTCCGGCTTTTTCCAGAATTTCCGTGCACAGGAGTTTATCCGCACAGCAGGCTGCCGACTCGGGTGAACATCCGAGGTTTATAGTATTTTCTTCAAGGATTCGATTCAGTTCGGGAAGCATCCAGTCAGGAGCAATAACCAGTCCGGCATCACAATCATGTGCTTTTCTCTCAATTACCTGCCTGAAGTTTTCGGCCGTGGATTTAAGAACCGTACCTGCACAGATCTTAGTGCCTGCAGATGGGTAATATACTTCATGCCCAAGGCGGACAAAGCTTTCGGTGAGGGTTTTTAGCATAGCTGCTCCCTCGGGGATCAGGGACTTTTCAACACCCGTGCCGACAGCGAATTCTGCAATAAGGATTTTCATTGGAAAAGAAAATCCCGGTCATTTTATATTACTTTTTGTCCCCTGAGACTGAACAAAAAAGATACATGAAAAATGAAGGAAAAAGAATAATTGGATGTAATAAGTAAAAGTTTATATAATTTATATAGTTTATACTTTAAAAGTTAAACGTTGCAAAACATACAGGTGTCTGGTGCTATTGAACAGTAAAAATCCTAATTCTCAGTCCGTATTTGAGAACCCTTTTGTGAAAACCCTTTCTATTGCGGTTCTCATGGGTATATTCCTGGTTGATATGGGGCTCGGACTTTACGAAATCTTTTCTACCAAATCAAGTCCATTACCTTCAGCACTCGTACTTTTGATCTTCGCGGTTATGTTTATTGCAGGCATGGTCTTTTACGAAAGGCATGGACTGGATACTCTCAGTTCCCTTGTCGGAGGCGCTCTTGCAGGTTTCGGGCTCTGCTTTGTGTTTGTGTTATTCATAGGAGGCGTCCAGTTTGCGTTAGGGGGAGGAATTTCCACTATTGGGTGGGATCAGGTAATTTCTGCAGTCGCGGCTTCTATGATTGTAAGCATTATTATGCTTAAAGCACTCTCATATAAACTTCAAAACCAATCTTACTGATTTTTCTTTTTTCCTTTCTTTCCTGAAATCATATGTACTCCAATCGTCAGAAAAGTATTTATAGAATTACAAACAATCACAGATCAGGACGAGCGTAACCGTTATAAATATTTGATGGGGATCGATTAATGAAGATATTTAATAAAGAAGGTAATAAAAATTCTAAAGAAGATACCCATACTGGGGCCGAAAGTTCTGGGGCCCGGAATTCTGGTTCTTCGGCAGAAAAGGCTAATGAGCCAGAGGAAAATCCCGAAAAGGCTTCTGTTGATTTGGGGGCCGAAAAGAGCGCTGAGGCAGCCTGCCGCGAGGAAAATGAAGTACTCAAGGACCAGCTTTTCCGGCTTGCAGCAGATTTTGACAATTTCAGAAAACGGACCGCCCGCCAGATGGACGAAAATCGAAAATCTGTAATTGAACAGATGCTTCTTGACTTTGTTGAAGTTACAGACAATTTCGATCGTGCCCTGAAATCTGCAAAGACTGCAGAGGATATGAACTCGATTATCAACGGAATAGAACAGCTTTCAAAGCAGTTTTTTTCAATCCTTGAAAAATATGGGCTTAAGAGGATCGAATGCGAAAGAAGCAGTGATTTTGACCCTCACAAGCATGAGGCAGTTCAACATATCGAGACCTCTGAAGTCCCGGACAATACTGTAGTAGAAGTTTGCAGACCCGGATATGCTCTTGATTCGAAAGTTATCAGGCCAGCTATGGTTTCAGTAGCCAGAAGCCCGGATGAGGCCGAAAAATAAAGAGATCCGGAAAGAATTAGTAGTCTCTTCATGAAGAGTGCTTTGGCCGAAAAATGGTTTTATTTAAGCATTTGTTCATACAAAAGACAAGTTTACTACATTTAAATTATAACACAAAATTAGCATATTATTAAATTGAAAGTAAGAAATTAAAAACATCTATTCAAATATTCATTCAAATATTTATTCAGGTACAACTTAACTACTTAATTTAACAAAATGACTTTGCTAAATAACTTAATTAAATAATTCGACTTGTGGATTTACTAAATAACTTAATTAAATAATTAGACTTAATAGTTTATATAATAATTAAATTAAAAATAGAACTAGTAATTTAGTATGAGGATATAACATGGCAAAAATATTGGGTATTGACCTTGGTACTACCAACTCATGCATGGCAGTAATGGAAGGCGGGGAAGCTGTCGTGATCCCGAATGCAGAAGGCGCGAGGACAACTCCGTCAGTAGTCGGATTTTCCAAGAAAGGGGAAAAACTTGTGGGTCAGGTCGCAAAAAGGCAGGCTGTTTCAAATCCAGAAAACACTGTCTATTCCATTAAAAGGCATATGGGAGACGCCAATTATAGAGTAACCCTTCTGGGAAAACAATATAAACCGCAAGAAATCTCAGCAATGATTCTCCAGAAGCTTAGATCAGATGCAGAGGCTTATCTAGGAGAGAAAATCACGCAGGCTGTTATCACGGTTCCTGCATATTTCAATGATTCTCAGAGACAGGCAACAAAGGATGCAGGAGAAATCGCAGGCCTTGAAGTTATGAGAATAATCAACGAACCGACTTCCGCGTCCCTTGCATACGGGCTCGACAAGGGGAATATTGAACAAACAATTTTTGTCTATGACCTTGGAGGCGGAACTTTTGACGTGTCCATTCTCGAACTAGGCGGCGGAGTCTTTGAGGTAAAGTCTACAAGCGGTGATACTCATCTCGGAGGAGACGACTTCGATCAGCGCATTGTCAACTACCTGCTTGCCGAATTCAGGAAAACAGAAGGGATTGACCTTTCAAAGGACAGGTCTGTACTCCAGCGCTTGACCGATGCAGCAGAAAAAGCCAAGATTGAGCTCTCTGGAGTTGCAAGTACCAATATCAACCTTCCCTTCCTTACAGTCGGTCCGGATGGGGAACCCAAGCACCTTGATGTTGACCTGACAAGGGCTCAGTTCCAGAAAATGACCGAAGACCTCCTTGAAAAAACCCTTGTGTCGATGCGCCAGGCCCTTAGCGATGCAAAGCTTACTCCAAAAGACCTTGCCAAAGTGATCCTGGTCGGAGGTGCAACAAGGATGCCTGCGGTAGTCGAGCTTGTGGAGAATTTTACAGGCAAAAAACCCTATAAAAACATCAACCCTGATGAGGCCGTCGCAATCGGAGCAGCCATCCAGGCCGGTGTGCTCGGCGGAGAAGTTAAAGATATTTTGCTGCTTGACGTAACTCCTCTGACTCTCGGAATTGAGACTCTGGGAGGCATAGCGACTCCGTTAATCCAGAGAAATACCACAATTCCCACCAAGAAAAGCCAGATATTCTCAACAGCAGCTGATAATCAGCCCTCGGTAGAAATTCATATCCTTCAGGGAGAAAGAGGAATTGCTACCGAGAACAAGACCCTCGGCCGCTTCACCCTTAGTGGCCTTCCTCCGGCTCCAAGAGGCATCCCGCAGATTGAAGTTACCTTTGATATCGATGCAAACGGTATCCTGCATGTGGGTGCAAAAGACCGTGGGACCGGTAAGGAGCAGTCCATTTCGATCCAGAAGCCAGGCGGGCTCACGGATGCTGAAATCGAGCGTATGATCAAAGACGCGGAATTGCATGCCGAGGAAGACAAAAAGCGCAAGGAAGAAGTTGAGAGCAGGAACAATGCCGAAGCCCTGATCAATGCTTCAGAAAAGACTTTAAAAGATGCTAAGGATGTAGCTACCGAAGACCAGAAGTCAAAGGTAAATGCCGCAATAGAAGATCTTAAGAAAGCTCTTGAAGGCAAGGACAGCGAAGATATTAAGGCGAAGACCGAGGCTCTTCAAGAAGCAGTGTACCCAATTTCTACGGCGCTTTACCAGAGAGCTCAGGAACAGGCTCAACAGGCCGAAGGCGGAGAAGGAAACACTGACGCAAAAGGTCCTGATGATACAGTCGTTGATGCCGATTACGAGGTAGTTGACGACGAAAAGCGTAAGTAAATAAAGAATAAATAACAGTAATAAGGCGGGCCTGGAGATTCACAGGCCTGACCGAAATTTGCTTGCAGATTTTGGCTCTTTAATCTTTTTTAAAACAACAGGGAATCCTGATGGCCACAACACGTGATTACTATGAAATTCTCGGATTGTCTAAAGAAACCTCAGCCGAGGATATAAAGAAGACGTATCGTAAACTTGCACTGAAGTATCACCCTGACAGGAACAAGGAAGCTGGGGCTGAAGAGAAGTTCAAGGAAATATCCGAGGCTTATGCTGTTCTTTCAGATCCTGAGAAACGGGCTCAGTACGATCGCTTGGGACACGCCGGGATAGACGGGCAATACAGTGCAGAGGATATCTTCCGGAACGCGGACTTTAGTGGTTTCGGGGATATTTTCGAAATGTTTTTCGGAGGAGGCAGAAGAGGTGGTCCTATGGGGCCGAGGAGAGGATCCGACCTCCAGTACGACCTTTATATAGCTTTTGAGGAAGCCGCTTTTGGGGTCCATAAGGATATCGATATTCAGAGGACTGAAAGATGTTCAAAGTGTTCCGGGACCGGAGCTAAAGAGGGGACAAGCCCCAAACGATGTCCCACATGCGGCGGCGCAGGTCAGGTTCGCACGACTCGCTCTGGCCTGGGTATGCAGTTTGTAAGCACTACTACCTGCAGCACCTGCCACGGCAGGGGCCAGATTATTGAATCTCCATGTCCTGTCTGTAATGGGGCAGGCAGAATTCGGAACAAGAGAAAAATTGCAGTAAACGTGCCTGCAGGGGCAGATTCAGGAATGACCCTGAGGCTCAGTGGAGAAGGCGATTCCGGAGAACCAGGTGGATCACCTGGAGATCTTTATGTTGTCCTCCATGTGATGGAACACAAGTACTTCAAGCGGGTCGATTACGATGTAATTTCCGAGCTTCCAATCTCCTTTGCCCAGGCTGCACTTGGAGAGGACGTGATGGTCGATACTCTCTATGGCAAGGTCAAAATGAATGTCCCTTCAGGAACTCAGACCCATTCAGTTTTCAGGCTCAGAGACAAGGGAATCCAGCATATGCAAGGACATGGAAAAGGCGACCAGCTGGTCAGGGTTACGATCAAAACTCCCACAAAGCTCACTTCTGAGCAGAAAGAACTTCTCCGCCAGTTTGAGTACCTGAGCAACGGTAAAAAGTCCGAAGGAAATGAAAAAGATAGGAATGAAAAATCCAAGAAAAGCAAGGGCATTTTTGAGAAAGTAAAGGATGTATTTGAGGGTTAATAGCAGGCTCTAGCCGCACTTTTGTCTTTTTATGCCGGGCATTATATTTTATGCCCAATTCCTATTCCTTATTACAGTATACTCTTGCCCGTCAGGCTGTCTAAAAAGTAAACTCGATTCTACAGTTGGGATAAAATATTGTACAATAAGGTCAATTTGTGCCTGAATTCAGGGAAAACATCCTGTCTGAATTTAAAGTCAATATTTCCCATTACCCAATTGTAGAAATGGTTTAAGTTTTGAGACAGCCTGACGTGCTTACTTGCGTCGTTATACGCAACACTACCTTCCGTGTTTTCCGTTTTTCAGTGTTTGTAGATTCGTTGAAATGACAATAAAATTGATTATAATTCACCAGTAAATTTCGTAGTTTTTCACAACTCCGAGAGGTTCTATAGTATAATCAGCGTTCGGATCGAGTGGAGTTGGCGCATACCACTGCCCAATTTGCATATCAACATGAGCATCGCCATTCGTACAATCAATAAATACTAAACCTCTATCAGTTGTATTGAAGGCATTACAAGCATGTCCATTTCCCCCGCATTCAAAGTCTATGGACACCCAAGCACACCTAATACCTGCATTTTCAGCATTGTTCTGTACAAGCTCAGCATGATCTCCACATGTAAATTTTTCTTTTTGAAATGGTATTTTATCAGTTGTATCAGACTCGATGAACTGCATTACCTTTGAATAGGTCACATCAGTTGCATTTTCATGATGAGCTAAGGTTATTTTGTTACCGTCTGCACCTGCATAGTAAATTACTCCTTTATGTGGGTGTAAGTCACCATGATTTAATATATATCCAAAGTGACCGAAAGCCACACCTCCTATAACTAAAGCTACGTAGATCCATTCCCTTGAAATATCTAAGCCCGTCATATCTAAGCCCATCATATATATTACCAACTTGTCTATAAATTTACTCATTTTTCTATTAATTGTAACTCTCTGATGTTTATTGTAAACTTAGTGGGCTTAGGCGAGTTAATGCAGGGGTTCTGTAAGATCTGTGATCTGGCTAGGAATATTCTGGCAGGAGGTCACAGGCTAAATGGTGCAGATATGGTCCTTGATCCTACTTTCGGCAGGTCGACATTATCTTTTGACAATTTTTGCTGATGGTGCTTTTGAAATAATACTCCATAATTGCGTGTAGTTGTTGGGTTTACATTAGCAGAATATTAGTCTCTCATACTAAACTTTATTGCAAAAATGTTTCATTGAGTATATATGTCATGAGAATTGAGCCACACGTTAACCAGCCTTGAATCTAATTACATTTATCGAATGTTCAAAAACGATATCATGAAAATTATTCTAATTTCTAATGTCGACCTGCCGAAAGCAGGCTTGATATGATGTTCACCTGCCAGCTTATGCTAAGATTCTTAGTTAATTCAAGGCTTTACGCTTCAGGGGGCACTGCTTTGTCAGCCGAGAAAACGTTACCTCAAATTTACTTTTCGTACTCAGGAGTTCGATTTTTGAATTTGAGGAGTACCCTCTCTCAGTATTTTCTGTGAATTTCTGATGTTTAAGCTGACGACGATAAGGTCATACACCCGCTTAACTTAAAAAAGAATCTTCAGATAAGTTATGTAGAAGAAGCCCACAGGCGCTGTTTACTGTATTCCCCAATACAGTCTCTCCGAAATATTATGCTCCCCCAAGCATATTTGTTCGAAGAAGGATCAGCGACCCCAGGGTGTCTTTTATTTGATTGATGATACCCCAACTCTACCCCACAACTCCAGCATATACTCATAACATGAGAGCGTCGCAAAAGTCAAAGAAATTCTACAATTGGATAATCTGAACGTTGACTTTAAATATGGATATAAAATTTTTACATAAAATTCAGGCAATTGCTACCTTATTAAGGATAAATTTATCCTTTTTGTAGAATCAAATAGACTTTTACGACGCTCTCAACATACTTTATATTAAATTAATTATACAAAAAATTGTTTTTAAGCAAAAGATAGTTTCGCATATTTTATTTTAATAACAGTAAAATTTTCAATATAATATAATTTTTCAATTATATTTAAATTTCGAATCCGAAACAATATTTCTAATCAATTATGATATATATCCCTGAGACATTATAAATGTACGGATTAAGAGTAATAGGGTTTCCTCTTAATCTTTGGGTTGGATCATAGGTAGGGACTTGAGAATAGGGACTCGAACCCCTACCAACTACTTCTTAGCTAGTTTTCAGGAATAATTACACTTTTTGAGGTATTTTGCTTTGAGCCGAAGGCTTCATTCTCTAGTTCTCAAGTGGCTCAGCGCTGGGTTTTCTTGGGTCTAAGGTATTTCTTTCTCCTGAGTGTTATAGTCTATAATAGTCTATATTCGCAATTAAAATTCGCAAGTGAACTACCCCTCCCTGCCTGATGGCGAGGAAGGGGCTTCCTTCGAGTACTTATATCATCTGAAGATTTGATTCTGAGAATCTAATCGACATCAATAAGCCT
>MCHG01000295.1_pt1 | contig 19205 bp, 13 predicted proteins | sample 787351 | NCBI WGS metagenome assembly MCHG01 (sample SAMN05430296, study PRJNA330682) | permafrost metagenome | biome: Cold desert; feature: permafrost; material: soil; isolation source: enrichment culture inoculated with soil incubated with H2/CO2 at 20 degrees... ... | reverse complement strand
CAGGATTTTGAGCTGTTCCTCTTGTTACAGGATGTTCTGGATTTAAAGCTCGTGCTCTAAATTCATTAACAGCATCCATGTCAACTAATTTCGCTAAATCAGCATAATCAATAACTTCGATTTTTTGAACTTCATGAGATGTTCTAAAACCATCAAAGAAATGTACAAATGGAACTCTTGTTTTAAGTGTAGCTAGGTGAGCTACTCCGCCTAAATCCATTGCTTCTTGAACACTGCTTGATGCTAACAATGCAAAACCTGTTTGTCTTGCAGCCATAACGTCAGAATGATCTCCGAATATTGATAATGCATGTCCTGCAATCGCTCTAGCTGTTACATGAAATACTGCCGGTAATAATTCTCCTGCTATTTTATACATGTTAGGAATCATTAATAATAATCCCTGTGAAGCTGTATAAGTAGTAGTTAAAGCACCTGCTTGTAATGAACCGTGAACGGCTCCTGAAGCTCCGCCTTCTGATTGCATTTCCACAACCTTAACAGTTTGACCAAAAATATTTTTTAGTCCATGTGCTGCCCACTCATCAGCAAGTTCAGCCATTGTTGAAGAAGGTGTTATAGGAAATATAGCCGCAACATCTGTAAAGGCATATGAGACATGCGCCGCAGCAGTATTTCCATCCATAGTTTTCATAACTTTTGACATTATATATCCTCCTATATAATTATTATATTGTAAAGTGTAACCATTTATTTTATTGCTTACAACAAAGAAAATAATAACTTTTGCAATTAATAGCAAGAAATGAACATACGTCCACCTTGTTGTAAGTAATCAATACACATAAAATTATATCCCAAAGCAAAAATAAATGCAACCACAAAAATCGCATAATTTGATAAGGAGTTATTTTACCTGCTAAGATTGCGAAATCTTTTCTTATATGTTTCTAATGGATTATAGCCAAGAAGTTTTTGTCTGTAATTTTTAGCTGCTATTTCTATAATAGCAGAAATATTTCTCCCTGGTCTTACGGGGATTAAGACTGTTGGCACTTTGATACCTAATATTTCAGTAAAGTCCTCATCTGTTCCAATTCTGTCATACTCCTTATTTTCGTCCCATTCTTCCAACTCTATTACTATTTCCACAAATTGCTCTATTCTTATAGAACCTACACCAAATAAATGCTTTATATCAAGAATTCCTATTCCTCTTATTTCCATTAAATGCTGAGTTAATTCAGGGCATGTTGCTTTAAGTCCATTGTCAACCTTTTTAATTATAACAGCATCATCTGCAATGAGGCGATGGCCTCTGTTAATTAATTCAAGGGAAGTCTCACTTTTACCTATACCGCTTTTACCTTTAATAAGAACACCAACACCGAATACTTCAAGGCACACACCATGAAGTGTTGTTTCTTCTGCTAATTCCTCTTCAAGAAAATTTATAAGTACATTGACCAGCTTATCTGTTTTTCGCTTGGATAAGAATACTGGCCTGTTGTATTTTTTTGCATAGTGAATTAAATCTTCGTCCACTGTCATATCATTTGCAATTATTAGCGCAGGTATTGGAAGACTAAAATATTTGTCTAATCTTACCCTTTTTACATCTTCCTCCAATGTTTTCAAATAAAAGGTTTCAGCCTTACCCATTACTTGGACTCTTTCAAATGAAAACCAATCAAAATAACCAGCCATTTGAAGACCTGGCCTTATTATTTCAGAAGTATAAATTCTGGATTGTACATCATCTGGATAAAAAACAGGTTCTAAATCCATGTAGCTTACTAAATCCTCAAGTTTTACATACTGCATAGTTACCATCCTTCTACTAAACTTCGTTTTTCATCATATGATGATTATTATTCATTATTCATTATTCATTATTCATTATTCTTTTGTTTATAAAAATAATTGTATACTGACTCAGCTGCTCTAAAATTCATGCCTTCTACACTGGCCAATTCTTCAATACCCTTTGTTTTAATATTTTCAACTGAGCCAAATTCCTTCAGTAAATTTATCTTTCTTTTTTCACCCACATTTTCTATATTATCAAGCTCAGATTTAAACAATGTTTTATCACGTAAATTGCGGTGATATTCTATGGCAAATCTATGCGCCTCCTCTTGAATTCTATAAATCAAGCGGTATATCTTGTTATCCTTATTAAATTCTATTTCCTTGTTTTGATAAATCAAACCTCTCGTGGTATGCTTGTCATCCTTTATCATTCCACAAATTGGTATGTTTAATCCATAATTGTAAATAACTTCTTCAGCAATATTAGTTTGTCCTTTGCCTCCATCAATTAGTATTAAATCCGGCATTTTATTAAAGCCCTTCAAATCGCTTTGATTAAGGCCACGATTAATGCGCCTTTCTAGTACTTCTTCCATACTTTTATAATCATTTGGGCCATTAACTGTTTTTATTCTAAACCTTCTGTAATTACTTTTATTTGGTATCCCACTTTCAAATACTACCATTGAACCAACTGATTCAACTCCTTGAATGTTTGAAATATCATATGCTTCTATTCTAAGAGGAGCGTTATTTAATCCTAATAATACTTTTAGTTCTTCTACTGCTTGCATGCTTTCAACAAGATTTTTCTTAATTCTTTGACTTCCTTTTTCTAGAATTTCTAATGCATTTTTCTTAATCATTTTAATAAGCATGCTCTTATCACCCTTTGCAGGGATCTTAATAGAAACCTTGTTGCCTCTTTTTTCACTTAAAAGCTTCTCTAAAACTTCATGTTCTTCAACATCTGCTTCTATATATATTTCCTTAGGTATATATACTGTTCCAGTATAAAACTGCGATAAAAAAGAGCTTATAATTACTTCTCTAGTTTCATTTTCTATATTAGTCAACAAGTAATGCTCTCTTCCAATTATTTTGCCACTACGAATGAAGAATATTTGAATACATGCTTCTTCTATTCCCAATGCACTTCCAATTACATCTTGATCAAGAATTGAATTAGCAGATACCATTTTTTGTTTTTCTGTTATTACTTCCAACGCTTTTATTTGATCTCTGTATTTTGCAGCTATTTCAAAATCTAATTTATCAGATGATGACTGCATTTTTATTGCTAAGGAATTAATCAACTCTTCCTCTTTGCCTGACAATAAGCTTATTGCCATACTTACTTCTTCTTTATATTCCTTCGAATCAACATTTCCCATGCATGGAGCAGTACATCTCCCAATGTGATAGTTTAAGCAAGGTCTTTGATTTTTCTTTGTCCCATCAAGTTTTAATGAACATTTCCTTAGTTTATACAAACCACCTATAATATCAATAAATTCATTAACTGCATAAACACTTGGATATGGGCCGAAATATTTTGCTCCGTCTTTTTTTACTTCCCTTACCTTATAAATTCTAGGATACTTTTCCTGAACTGAAATTTTTATATATGGATACTGCTTATCATCTCTTAATAGAGTATTGTATTTGGGTCTATATTTTTTTATTAAGTTAGCTTCAAGTATCAATGCTTCAACTTCATTGTCTACTATTATATATTCAAATTCTTCAATATTTCTTATCATTGCCTCAATTTTAGGCGAGTGGTTTTTTGATTGAAAATATTGTTTCACTCTTTTTTTTAAATTTTTTGCCTTACCCACATATATAACTTCACCAAACTGATTTTTCATTTGGTAGACACCAGGGTTATCAGGCACCTTTTTCAATTCTTCTTGTATATCAAACATAGTTGCTCCTTGAAGATTATACATTTGCAATTAATAAATTAATATATATATTATACCACGTTTTCCTTAATATTAACATAATTTAATATTGATTTCTCCCGAAATTTGTACCTATTTCTTTGAAATATGTTAATATTATTTTATGTAATATTCTAAGTTAAACAAAACAAATAGGAGGTTTTCATGATAGACATAAATAAAAAACGATTGCTGAATACTTTTATGGAATATGTAAAAATAGACAGCGAAACTAAAAATGAAAAAAATATAGGCGAAAGAATCATAAAAGATTTAAAAGAAATAGGTCTTGATGTTTATACAGATGAAGCAGGAAAAAATTTAGATTCTAATGGTAATAACATTTATGTTTTTATTCCTGGAACAAATAATAGTGAAATCATGCTTTTTAGCGCTCATATGGATACAGTTACTCCTGGTATTGGAATTGAGCCATACGTAGATGGCGAATACGTTAAAAGCAAGAATAACACCATTCTTGGAGGAGATGACAAGGCTGGAGTTGTTGCAATATTAGAAGCTTTAAGAACAATAAAAGAAAATAACATCACTCACAGACCAATTGAAATAGTATTTACAATCTGTGAAGAAGGAGGAGTTAATGGAGCTAAGGAAGTTGAATTTACAAGACTCCAGTCAAAGAAGGGGATAGTCTTAGATGGTGGCGGCGGTCCAAATCAAATAATCATAGAAGCACCCGGACAGATAAGAATATTTGCTAAAGTTATTGGAAAAACATCTCATGCAGGAGCATCTCCTGAAGCAGGAATAAGTTCTATTATGGTAGCTGCAGAAGCAGTAGCAAATATGAAACTTTTAAGAATAGATTCTGAAACAACAGCTAATATAGGTACCTTTAAAGCAGAAGGACCTACGAATATAGTATCTCCATTAACCGAAATTATAGCAGAGGCTAGAAGTCTTTCCATTGAAAAATTAAACGAACAAACTACTCATATGGTCGACTGTTTAAAACAAGCATGCGAAAAATATGGAGCTAAACTCGAATATACCATTGAAAACTGCTATTATTCATATGCTTTAAATCCTGAAGATGAACATATAAAACTAGTTTCAGATGTATGCAAAGAACTCAATCTTGAAGTAGTAAGACTCCCAACAGGAGGAGGAAGCGATGCAAATATATTTAATTTAAACGAAATAAAAACTCTAAATATTGGCGCAGGCATGAAGCTTGTCCATACAACAGATGAAAAATTAAACATCATTGAATTTGAAAATGCTGCAAAAGTCATATTTAAAATAATGACCATATAAAGACATTTTAAAAGGGAGACTAAGCTCCCTTTTTTTGATAATAAAGCAAATTTTTAATCTTGTCATTCTGAACCGCAAGTGAAAAAATCTCCTCTTTAAAACATGAGATCCTTCGCTATGCTCAGGATAAGCGACCGACACCAAATCGTAGATTTGGTGTCGTCTGCTTATCTTATAGGACAAATACCAGAATCACAGCCTTCGTTTCCTATATCTAGCTCTTCTTCTTGCTTTTCATACTTGCTTATCAAAGAAGGAATGAACGGCTTCATTTCTTTTTTAAGCTTGTTATATTCTTCTTCAGTAATTGATTCATAAGGCATTAACTGATAGAAGCTATCATCTAAGGATAAAAACGAAAGTGCTACAACATCATCCCAATTATCCCATACCCACTGCTCAACCTGTTCCCATTCGTTGTCTCTTACATGGACTGTTATAGAACAGTTGTGATCAACATAATTCTCCATAAATAATTTATAATTTTCAAGCTGTTCAATTGCACTGACATCATACTTAGTTTTTCCTATAGGTGCCTTTTCAGGAAATTCAATAACCTTTGTAGTACATGTCTTCAATTCCTGCCCAACCTCAGGGTATATTTTGTATCCAAGCTCTTCACATACTTTAACCAAAGGATCATGGCTATTGATTCTTACTCTTCTAACAAAGTAAGGAGAGTGTGAATAATGTACTCCGCACGATACTCCAGGGAGCTGTGACAATGTGCCTTCTGGCTTAATAGTAGTTACAAGAATTGGAGCGCTTTCACCAATTTCACTTGCATAACGTTCTGATTCGTCTTTAGCAGCATCTCTTAGTTTTCTTAGTAGTCCAGCTTGTTTTTCATTATCAAGACTTGCAGCATTGGCCATGTCTTGCCATCCTGTTAATGAACAACCAGTTATTTTGTCTCTTTGTTGCACTCTATCCCAACTTGAAAGTTCCAGCTCAACACATGTCATTCTGTAAGCCGCTCTGGCAGAAAGCCGCTGTGCTTTTATTAAAGCTTTTTCATCTATATTTCCTTGTTCGTCAACAAAAGCAAAGACATTCATGGTAGTGAGGTTACATAATCCCTTATTGTCTAAAAGAATTTCACCACATGGATTTACCCCATTCATATTAGGTCTTCTTTTGCTTCCTGCAACTTCATTTATCCATCCTGGTTCACCTGAATAGCGCATTTGTTCAATTTGCCATTTCAACTGTTCTCTAGTAGGTTTCTTTCTATAATAAATTGAATTATTACTCATTGAACGATGGATTATATCCTTGTCAACTATCCACTGTCCATCTATATTTTTATAAAGCTTATTTTTGGCTTCGATACAATCTTTATCATCATAGTCAATAAGCATTATTTCAGCTGTCCTTCTTACGCCGCCTACAACAACATTTTCTCCTATAATATTTGCTATATCCAAACAATCTATAGGTTTGATATTGAAACGTTCCTTTCCTTCTACCGTACCACGCTTTTTAATTACATTATCTATCTTTGTAAACATGTTTTTTAAGCTAGAATGACCTGAAGCAGTTCCACCAAAAGTCTTAAGAGATTCTCCTTTTGGTCTTACATTGTTGTAGTTAATAATAATTGTATTAACATTTCTATATTCACTAGAGTTTATAAAGCTAAAGAAATGATCAAGTGCCTGCACCCATCCTTCCTTGCTGTCACCAACTATAATTTTAACAGTACTGTTATGGTTGAATTCAACACTTGTATTATCTTCTCTTTTCGATTTTTCAACTGGAGTGTAATCCTCATGTATTATTTTATAATTTCCTCTTATTTTAGAAAGCTGTGCAACGTCATCTTTTAAAATTCTTACACCAACACCTGAGCCTATCATTAACAAATAAAACAAATCTCTAAATGAATGATAATCATTTATTATTTCAAATGCACAGTTAAAGTTTGCCATTGGATAATTGTATGAAACAGGAGTCCCTCCTACCCAAAAAGTTCTTCCAGATAAAAACTGTCTTAAATTAAAAATATTATCATATAATTGCTCTGCTTCTTCTTTTTTTGTAGGAACAAGGCTACAGTTATATTCAACTGCCCTTCTTACAGTTTCCCACCAGTATTCTCTTCTTCGTTCTTCAGGAAGCCATCTTGAATAAGTTCTGTAATATACAAAATTGCCTAGCTCATTCATTGGGGAACCAATATGTTTATACTTGCTTATAAATTCTTCACTTAAAAGCTTGTAATCTTTTCTTTTACGTGAATCTCTTGATTTATCTCTTTCGTATCTATATAATATGTATTTTTTAGCAACATCTTTTCTTTTGCTATCCATTAACTCGTTTTCAACCATATCTTGTACAACTTCAACAGCTACTGGAAAACTTTTATGCTCTAAATCCTTTTGTATTTTGAGGCTTATTTCATTTGCTAAATTTTCATCAACGCCGACCTTTGTTTCCTTCATTGCTTTAATAATTGCACTGGAAATTTTGTCACAATTAAAATCTACAAATATTCCAGTTCTCTTTAATATTTTTATCATATTCCCTTTTCTCCCTCAGTGTTATCATAAATCATGTTGTACTACATATTGTAGCATCTACCATAATTCATGTCAATATATACTATATATAGTAAATTTAATAAATAAACACTGGTTTATATTAGAAAATACACGTATTTAAAATATTAACGAAAACACTCGAATTTTGCGAAAATAATATTAACTGAGATTCCAACACTTATATTACTTCTTAATAAATCTTAACATATCTTGGCATAAATAATAAAACTCTTAAGTTTCCTCAAGAGCGTATTTTACATTTCTTTAATTATTTCTTCTTTAAATTCCGTAGTGCTCAAGCTCCCTCCAATATCCTTTGTATGAAGTTTTTTATTTTTCAAAACTTTTATGAGAGCTTTTTCAATTCTTAAAGCAGCTGTTTCTTCATTTATATATTTTAACATCATGATGCCAGATAAAATAGCAGATGTTGGATTAGCAATATTTTGTCCTGCTATATCAGGGGCAGATCCATGAACTGGCTCAAAAATAGCAACGTTATTTCCAATATTGGCGCTTGGCGCCATTCCTAATCCGCCTATTAATCCTGCAGCCATATCAGACAATATGTCACCATATAAATTTGGAGCAACAATAACTTGATAATCATGAGGCTTCATAACAAGCTTCATAGACATTGCATCAACTATAACATCTTCAAATATTATATTTGGATAATTAGCAGCAACTGTGCGTCCAGCCTCTAAAAACAATCCATCTGTAAGCTTCATAATATTAGCCTTATGAGTAAGTGTTACCTTGCCTCTATTCTCCTTTTCAGCTAGCTTAAAAGCGAAATCAACTATTTTTTCGCTAGCACCCCTAGTTATGATCTTGATGCTTTCCGCAATATCTTCGGTTACCATGTGTTCAATCCCTTTATATAGATCCTCTGTGTTTTCTCTTACAATTACTAAGTCGATGTCTTTATAAAGAGAATCTATACCTTCAAAGGATTTTACAGGTCTTACATTGCTATATAAGTTAAATAGTTGTCTTAACTGTACGTTTATGCTTCTAAATCCCTTTCCTACTGGAGTAGTTATTGGACCTTTAAAAGCTATTTTGTTTTTTTCAATACTTTCAATTGTTTCTTTAGGCAATAATTCTCCGCATTTTTCATAAGCCGTGTAGCCTGCTATAACTTCTTCCCATTCAATACTGTCTGTGGCGCAATTTATTATTTCTTTTGCAGCATGCATTATTTCTAAACCAATTCCATCACCAGGAATCAATGTAATTTTTCTTTTCATAGCTACCTCAATTCTTTAAACTCATGTGATTTAAAAGACCACCACTTTTCAACATATCCATTTGTCTTTTAGAAATTGCTAGTTCCATTTCAAAGCTTTTGTTTTTTGTTTTGTTCACTACTATAACTGTTTTATTTTCAATTTGTTTCAATAAATTATTTATTACAATTTCATCCATCTCATCAATATCGCTATAATCATTTTCATTTGTAAAGGTTAATGGGATAATTCCATTGTTTATTAAATTGCTTTTATGAATGCGAGCAAATGATTTTGCCAACACAATCTTGATTCCAAGGTATAATGGCGCCAATGCAGCATGTTCTCTGCTTGAACCTTGACCGTAATTCTTGCCTGCAACAATTACTCCACCCTTATTTTCTTTTGCCTTTGTAGCAAAATTTTTGTCAATTAATGAAAAGCAGTATTCAGATAAATATGGAATATTTGATCTATATGGAAGAAGACTTGCATTTGAAGGCATAATTGCATCAGTGGTAACATCATCCTCTACCTTAATCAAGACCTTACCACCAGTTTCATTTGTCATTGCATTATTTTTAGGAAACGGCTTTATATTGGGTCCTCTTACTACTTCAACATCACAACCGTTTTCAGCAGGATTTATTATCATATTATCCTTAATTTCAAACTTTTCAGGTATTTCTATATTTAAATCTACATCATCAAAATCTTCAACATCTGCAATAAATCCTTTTATAGCAGAACATGCGGCCACTTCAGGGCTTACAAGATATACATCAGCTGAACTAGTTCCACATCTTCCTTTAAAATTTCTATTAAAAGTTCTAAGTGAAACACCATTAGTGCATGGAGCCTGACCCATCCCAATGCATGGTCCACATCCGCTTTCAAGTATTCTTGCTCCTGAAGCTATGATTTTAGCTAAAGCCCCATTTGAAGCTAACATTGTAAGTACCTGTTTAGAACCAGGGGAAACGACCAAAGATACGTCTTCATGTATAGTATGACCATCTAATATATTTGCAACCTTCATCATATCAACAAAAGAAGAATTTGTACAGCTTCCTATAGCCACTTGATTAACCTTTGTGCCTCGTACTCTACTAACAGGAACAACAGCATCTGGAGAATGTGGTAGCGCAACATTTGGTTTAAGCAGACACAAATCTATTATTATTTTTTCAGAATAGAAAGCGTCAGCATCTGCCTTTAATTCAACAAAATCATTTTCTCTACCTTGCGCTTTTAAAAATTCCAAGGTCCTTTCATCAGAAGGAAAAATTGAGGTTGTAGCTCCTAGTTCCGCTCCCATGTTAGTTATTGTTCCTCTCTCAGGAACTGAAAGTGTTTTTACACCTTCGCCTGTATATTCAAACACTTTATTTACTCCGCCCTTGACGGTAAAATGTTTCAAAACTTCTAATATAACATCCTTTGCAGTTGAAAACTTGTTTAAGCTTCCTTTTAATTCAACATTCACTATGGTTGGCATAATTATATTATACTCTCCGCCCGCCATGGCGACCGCAACATCTAGACCTCCTGCACCTATTGCTAGCATTCCCATTCCCCCACATGTAGGAGTGTGGCTATCAGATCCTAGCAATGTATCCCCAGGAACAGAGAACCTTTCTAAATGAACTTGATGGCAAATGCCATTTCCTGGTTTTGAAAAGTAAATTCCGTGTTTCTTTGCAACAGTCTGTATATACAAATGATCATCTGCATTTTCAGGACCAGATTGAAGCATATTGTGGTCAATGTATGCAACTGACATTTTTGTTTTAACCTTATCAATATTCATCGCTTCAAACTGCAGGTATGCCATAGTTCCTGTAGAGTCTTGAGTAAGTGTTTGATCTATTTTAATTCCAATTTCATTTCCTATTTTCATCTCACCTGTCATCAGATGATTTTTAATTATTTTTTCTGTTAATGTTAGCGCCATAGATCCTCCTATATCGCTTTTTCTTTAAATTGATTATCAAATATATATATATTACTGAATATTTTCATTTCTTCTGTAGTAATATTACTTGTTCTGCCATTTTCATATTCTAGATCTATTTTATCCTTTATAGGAATTAATCTATTATCACTTTTTTGCAATTTTTCGCTTTCATTTAAATTAAAATAACTATTTATCCAATAAGCAATACTAGATATGCCAGAGTATGAATTGATTGCTACCAAAGGTGGCTTTCCTAATATCTTTCTTGTATCAAAGCTATTATATATTTCCTCATCTTTTAGAAGCCCATCTGCATGAATTCCTGCCTTAGTGACATTGAATTCTTTTCCCACAAAGGGAGTTTTTGCAGGTATCCTATAATCAAGTTCTTTTTCAAAATAACTTTCTATATCTTTTAACACTTCTAAATTCATATTTTTAATATTTCCCTTGATTTGTGCATATTCAATTATCATTGCTTCAAGAGGAGTATTACCAACCCTTTCACCAATACCAAATAAGGTGGTGTTAACAGATGCTCCGCCGTACAGCCAAGATGTTGTTGAATTTGTAACAGTTGCATGATAATCATTGTGCCCATGCCACTCAATTGATTCTGATGGAACGCCTGCATGATATCTTAATCCATGAATGAGTCCTGGTACAGATCTAGGTAGCTCAACACCCGAATGAGAAATTCCTAACCCCAGTGTATCGCATGCTCTAATTTTTACATTTATGTTGCTTTGTTTCATCATATCCATTAAATTTTTTGCCAAAGGTATTACAAATCCATAAAAATCCGCTCTTGTTATATCTTCAAAGTGGCATCTTGGTATAATCCCGTTTTCTAGAGCTGAGTATGCAATATCTAAATACATCTTCATTGCTTCTTGTCTATTCTTATTAAGCTTATTGAAAATATGATAATCAGAACAAGACATCAAAATTCCAGTTTCCTTTATACCCATGGATTTAACCAAGTTGAAATCTTCCTTATTAGCTCGTATCCATGATGTTATTTCAGGAAATTTATATCCCTTTTCCATGCAAGCTTCAACTGCACTTCTATCTTTTTGTGTGTAAAGGAAAAACTCAGTTTGTTTAATAATGCCAGATTCATTATCTAGTTCATGAAGGAAATCAAATAATTGCACCATTTGTTCCGTATGCATATTTGTCATTGATTGCTGACCATCTCTAAATGTAGTGTCTGTAATCCAGATATCATCGGCTATATTCATAGGTAAATGAATGTTATTGAATTTAATTTTCGGAATTTCATCATATGGGAAAATGTCTTTGTACAACTTTGGTTTTAAAACCTCTAGTGGATTATATTTCATGTTACACCTCCGGGATTAATAAATACAACTGCTTTTATGAATTATTATTATTTTAAGTTGCATTTTGATATTTAATCATTTTGTTTAATTTATATTGCATATTATATTTTAATATTGTTATTTAGTCAATACTTAATATTATTTCTTTTATTTAATATTTGAGTATTTTATTATTTGCAAGTTAATATGCAATACATTCACTTATAATTGCATTTAAAATTAAAATTAAAATTAAAGCTGAGATATGTCTCAGCTTTAATTTTTATCCCAACCAGTTTATTATATTCATTGTATCCTTAAAACAATTGCTTTTCAAGAAATCATATTCATATTTTTCAGAACACATCATGGGATGCCTGCTTATATAAAAATTCCCTTGTTTAATTAGCTTGCTTTTTCCCTCTGCCTGTCTACCCCAAAGAAACCAGTTTATATTTTTATTTTCTTCTGAAATATAGTCGAGCAATTTAATGCTGAACGTCTCCCAAATTGAGATATGGCTGCCAGTATTACCTGACTCTACAGACAAGTATGTGTTAAGTAATAAAACTCCTTGGTTTTCCCACGACTTAAATATTTCATTTGGAGATGCAATGTTGAATTTTCCATCTATTATTTCTTTTTGAATTTCAGAAAACTTTAAAATTTCATTATAATTATCTATATTATTATAATTCTTATAAATTAATCTTATTATATTTTTAAGAGAAACCTGCCTGAATTTTTGATTCCATGACATTAAGTCACCCACTTCAAATGAACGTCCAGTTGCCTTTCCTTTTTCAGGATAAGGATCCTGTCCCAAAATCACTACCTTTATATCATATAAATTGCACTTCATAAACCTTAGCACATTATCATGGCAAGGGTTAATATTGCTTCCTATTTTTTCTTCTATACTATTTAAGTTTTCTATAACCTCATCAGTTAAAAATTTATGCCATGACCAATGCAAATCCTTTGGTATCAAACTCATATTTTCACCTATTTCTATTTATTATATTAATAGCCCATTTCCTTTAATATCCTTGAAAGAGTTCTAAGTCTTTCTCCTATAATTTCGCCATCATTGCTTAATGCTTGATTGAATAATTTAATATCTTCATCTATTTTATCATTTTCTGTGCATACTTCTACAGTCATTGCATCTCCTTGCAATCCTATTCTATCTATTTGTGGATTGTTAGGATCATATAATTTTTCATATCGATATGCTTCTCTAAAATATAGCTGCGTCCTGCAAACTAATATAGCTAAGTCCAAGACTCTATGAAGAGGAAGCTCCTCAGATTGTCTTGACCATTTTTCGCCTGTATATCTCCAAACTTTAGCAGATATATCTACCTTACCCCTGTCATTCCACTGTGCAAGACCAAGTGATAGTCCTTTTGCATCAGAATCATAAGAATTTCTTCCATCAACATTTTCATAATTTTCTGCAACTATTACTGGCTTATGTTTTAATATAGTTGGTATTTTCATAATTAACCTCTTTCTTTATTTACTAGTTTACTGAATAACTAATCTACTAATGATAATAAAACATTAATGATTTGTCAATGTTAAATGAAGTGCTAAAAAAATAATATAAATACTAAACTTTGGTTTTCTTCCCATAAAAAAATACCTCCAAGTAGAATCTAATTTTAATTAATTAGGCTGTCTACTTTGGAAGTATCATATCAGTTTGCCGTCTTTATTTAAAGATTAGACTCAATAATAATACTTTTATCAAGTTTCTTTTAACTAATCCATGCACTTCCTGTATCCGTTATTGTCCAGCTTCCGCTTTTAAATTTTACTTTGAGATTATTATAACCTATAGCCCCAAGGCCTGAACGCCACTTTGAAACATTCATAGATATTATTTTGCCACTCATAGGATTATCTTCAATTTTAAACAATATTCCTTCATTAAAGGTCAAATCTTCGATATATCCTTCTTCTAAAAGCTCATCAAATGTCATATCCAGCACAGTATATCCGTACTTTTCTAATTTTTTTAATAAGTTTGATTTTTGTACATCTGACAAATTGTTAATTAATGATGTATCAATGGCAATATATTTAATATTTGAGTTTAATGCTACATCTTCATTATATAATTTATCAATAGCCACCATATATGCACCCATTACATCTGTATTTTCTTGGGTACAGCCAGTAGCTAGTATCATAACTATTATTAACAATGCTATTATTTTTCTCATAACTACCTCCTTTATATAATAAGACGAAAAAGTTAATTATTTGTTTCAAAATATTAAAATTAGTCTATAATAAATTATTAAGTAAAAAGACAAAATAATTGCCAGCATTTTAAGCTGGCGATTATTTTGTCTTTTTATTAATTAAAATCTAAATGGACTTATTTACTTGTAATGCTCCCTTTAATTCAGGTATTGAATTAATCTCTATATTTTTGCTTTCACAGTAATATTCAAAAATCTCCATAGCTATTGCTTCTTGATCAGTATCTTTCTTAATTTCAGTTAAGGTTTTAAGCGCTTGAGCTGATTGAATGTCATCGAAATATCTATATAATCCACTGTTATTAGCTATCTTTTCAGGGTTCTTTTCATTAAAATAATAATCCCAAAACTTAAATTTTTTAGCTTCTTCAATAGATAGTTGCATTCTGTATTTCTCATGAGCTCCAAGATATCCTTTAGTATTATAATCAATACTATAATTATCTTCTAATAAATAAAAGCCGAAAATAATCCTATCTTTTTCCTTTTCATTAGGCATTACAGTTGTAAGCAATACTAAACTTCCATAATTAACATTTTTTAATTTCTTAGCTTTTAAATCATTCGTTTTAATAAAACTAATGTCTGAATAAGCTTGCCATTCTTTTAATAATTGGCTTTCATTACAATAATAATTATTTTCATCATTTTTAAGGTCCAGCTCATTTCTTGAGATAAGTCCTTGCAAATACTTATAACAATGACTCTCAGGCGCACTGCATATTTTATTTTTAGCAATATTTATATTATAATTAATTGTTTCATCGCTACAAATAGCTTTATACCCTATGCCGTTATTTTCTTGTCCGCCATCACAATAATTACATTTAAAGGCTATATTAGAATCAATCTTTTTAATAATAGATTTTTTTGCACTTTCTATATTATCTCTAATCATTTTTAATCGAAGGATTTCTTTTCTTGATTCTTCTTCTTTTATTTTCTTTTCAGCCTTTTTTTGCCTATATATAACTAATTTTTCATCAACTTGTCTAGCTAACTCTTGATTTTTTAGTTCCAAAAACTTATCAAAAGCATCCGGATACACAAAATCCTTTTCCGATCCGCTATCAAATTTCACAACAATAAAAGTATCTCTAAATTCCGTTACTTTACCTAAACCAAAAGATTTATGTTTTACTACTTCTCCAACAAACTCCACAACAGTACCTCCTACGGATATATAAACTAATTGTATTAAGAATACAATTCAAAGTTTACATAATTATATACATTATACACTATTATTCAAAAATAGTCAAATTTAATCAAAATAAATGTATTTGATTAAAGATTGCAACATTTAATGCGCCTATGTTTAAAATAATTAAGGATTTCTTTGTTTTTATAGTATTCTCTATCTTAGCTACTGGTATTTAAATATTCTTTTACAAGCTTAAGTCTATATGGCAATACCCGTTTGGATTTTTGTGCAAATATTTTTGATGATATTCTTCTGCAGTATAAAAGTTCTTCAACGGCATAACTTCTGTTACTATTGGTTTATTATGCTTTAATCTTTCTTCATTTAAGGATTTATTAATAAAATCTAGATCTTCTTCTTTTACATAGTAGATTCCTGTCCTGTATTGCGTTCCAATGTCGCCACCCTGTCTGTTAAGTAAAGTCGGATCAATTACCTTCCAAAAATCCTCTAGTATTTTATTAAGCGTTATTTCATTTTCATCATATTTAATATAGACAGTTTCTGCATAGCCTGTTTTCTTAGAGCATACCTGCTCATATGTAGGATTTTCTGTATTTCCATTGGCATATCCAACAACTGTTTCATTAATGCCCTTCCTTAAATCGTAATACGCTTGCATACCCCAAAAACATCCACCTGCTAAGTAAATTTCCTTCATCTTAATCATCTCCTAATCAAACCTTGTTATATTAAATCTATTATACCCATAAGTTGAAGCTTTTACCATATTTACATTAATATTTTATTAATTCACTAATTTCCGTAAAACATTTCATAATACCTTGAGATTTTTTGTTCTAAATTTTCAATACTGATGATTCTTGCTTCACTTTAACCCTATCTTATTTTAACACATGTATAAATTTTAATAAATATCTTAAGCTATATATTATTTACTTATTTCAAAAAATATTTCTTGAATTCTATATTCATATATGCTAATATACTAATATAATAATATATGCTTACTGAGGTGATTATGTTAGATTTCAATAATAAGGAAAAAACTAAAAAGGTACTAGAAGAAAAAGCAGAGCTTTTTAAAATATTAGCTCATCCAGTGAGACTTTGTATCTTGGCTATGCTGATTAAGGAGGATCAAAGCAATGTAACTGACATCCAGTGTTGTTTAGATGTTTCGCAACCCACTATATCTCAGCATTTAGCAAAATTAAAATCTGCTGGTATGCTTTCTGCAGAAAGAAACGGGACGGAAATTATTTATAAAATTAAAAATAAAGAAGTGAAAAATTTATTAATACAAATTCTACAAAACTAAATGGAGGATATTATGAGTAAAAAGATTTTAATTATCGGTGGTGTGGCAGGTGGTGCCAGTACTGCTGCAAGACTTAGAAGACTTGATGAAACATCTCAAATTATAATGTTTGAAAGAGGTTCATACATTTCATATGCAAACTGTGGACTTCCATATCACATAGGAGGTGTTATAAAGGAAAGAGCCTCTCTGATCGTACAAACACCTGAAGCTATGTCAAGAAATTATAATGTGGATGTAAGAATTGATTCGGAAGTAACTAAAATAGACAAAGAAAATAAAACGGTGGAAGTTAAAAAAACTAAGACCGGAGAAACCTACAAAGAAGATTATGACGTATTGGTAATAGCTACAGGCTCAACACCGTTGAAACCACCTATTGAAGGAATAAATTCACCTGGGATTTTTACACTTTGGACTGTTCCTGATACAGATGAAATAAAAGGTTTTATCAAGGAAAAAAATCCTAAAAATGCAGTTGTAATCGGAGGCGGATTTATTGGTCTTGAAGTTGCTGAAAATCTTCATCATGCTGGCATAAATGTTACGGTTGCTGAAGCTGTAAATCAAGTTATGGCCCCTTTTGATTATGAAATGGCAAGATTAGTACAAAACAACATGGTATCTAATGGTCTCAACTTAATTTTAGGTGATGGAGTTTCAAAATTCAAAAATGAAAACGGCTTGGTTGCAATAACCTTAGCAAGCGGAAGAGTTTTGACTGCAGATATGGTAATATTGTCTATAGGTGTTAAGCCTAACGGTCTATTAGCAAAGGATGCAGGTCTTGAAATTAATCAAAGAGGCGGAATTGTTGTTGATAAACACTTAAAAACATCTGATCCTAATATTTATGCCTTGGGAGATGTAATAGAAGTTGAAGAATTTATAAACAAAGACAAAGCAATGATTGCTTTAGCGGGTCCTGCAAACAAACAAGCAAGGATTTGCGCGAACAATATTTACGGAGCTAATGAAGAATATAATGGAACAATGGGAACATCAGTAGCAAAAGTATTTGACCTCACAGTTGCATCAACTGGAGCTAATGAAAAGACACTTAACAGAATCGGATTGGTTGAAGGGAAAGATTATTACACTGCAACCATATCACAAAAATCTCATGCTGGTTATTATCCAGGAGCATCAGAGCTAATATTGAAGATGATCTTTTCTGTTGATGGCAAAAAAATATATGGTTCACAAATTGTAGGCGAAGATGGAGTAGATAAACGAATAGATACAATTGCAACGACAATTCGTTTAAAAGGAAGTATTTATGATTTAAAAGAACTTGAGCTTGCATATGCGCCACCTTATTCATCAGCTAAAGACCCTGTAAACATGTTAGGTTTTGTTGCTGAGAATATAATACAAGGAAAAATTAAACTAACTAAATGGAATGATATTGATCCTTCAAAACAAAATGATTACACTTTACTTGATATACGCGAAGAAATGGAAGCAATGGCATTCGATATTCCAAATTCAGTTAGTATTCCTCTAAGCACATTAAGAAAAAGGTTAAATGAGTTAAACAAGAATGATAAAATAGTTGTATTTTGCGCTGTGGGCGTCCGTTCTTACAATGCCGCAAGGGCATTGATGTTAAACGGATTTGAAAATGTTACTGTTTATCCCGCTGGAACAAGTTTTTATAAAGCTGTTTATTACGATTATTTTAATGAATTAAATGGAATTAATAATACACCAAGCATGAATGAAGAAAATATAAATCCTGTTGATAGTTCAACCAAAAACACAGAAGTAAAGGTTACAGATGACATAAAAGCAACTATTAAAGTTGATTGTAGTGGACTTTCATGTCCAGGACCTATTATGAAGGTTTATGAAACGATTTTAAAAATAAATGATGGTGACATTATAGAGGTTTCTGCCACTGACCCCGGATTTGCAAGTGATGTTAAAACTTGGTGTAGAAGAACAGGTAATACTTTTATAAAAGCTGAAAAAGAAGGCAAAACTAATATTGTACTTTTGCAAAAAGGCACTGGTGTTATAAAACAAGAAACTACAGCAGAGAAATCATCTGATCTTACACAAGCTACAAGAGCAGATGGAAAAACAATAATTGTATTTAGCGGTGACATGGATAAGGTTTTAGCATCCTTCGTAATTGCTAATGGTGCAGCTGCAATGGGAAGACCTGTTACAATGTTTTTTACATTCTGGGGTTTAAATGTATTAAGAAAAACCGAAAAGCAAAATGTTAAAAAGCCACTGATTGATGCAATGTTTGGAATGATGATGCCACAAGGTGTAAGTAAATTAAAGCTTTCAAAGATGAACATGGGTGGCATGGGAACAGCCATGATGCGTAAGGTAATGAAGGATAAAAACATAGATTCACTTGAAGATTTGGTTAAAAAAG
>MCHG01000294.1_pt1 | contig 19360 bp, 16 predicted proteins | sample 787351 | NCBI WGS metagenome assembly MCHG01 (sample SAMN05430296, study PRJNA330682) | permafrost metagenome | biome: Cold desert; feature: permafrost; material: soil; isolation source: enrichment culture inoculated with soil incubated with H2/CO2 at 20 degrees... ... | reverse complement strand
TTATGCGAGGCATAAGTACATTTATAGTCTTACTAATATAATGATTTATGCATATAATTCAGAATCGAAGCACTAGTGCACTCAGATTTCGCTCGTTCAGGCGGTTGAGAGTTGGGTGGCGTAACGCGTAAGGGGATGAAACTATGATTTCGTTTCTTTTTACTTTAGTGTCGTTTTTAAGAGTGCTCAGAAAGATGCTTAAAGATCCGAAGTTCCGATCCCTCCTGTATCTTGTTGTGTTAATTCTTACTGTTGGCACTATTTTCTACCACAACGTTGAGGGCTGGAGATGGATTGATTCTTTATATTTTTCAGTTATCACCCTGGCAACTGTAGGATACGGTGATTTTACTCCAAAAACTGACCTTGGAAAGATTTTTACTATAATTTATATTTTTATAGGCCTTGGAATTCTAGTCGGTTTTATTACTCCAATTGGAGAGTATATAGTTGATCGAAGACTAGAAAAAATAGAGAAGAGGAACCAGAAAGAAAAAACACCTGAAAATGAATTTGACTTTTCTGGAGTATTGGGTAAGTTGAAAGGCAAAAGATAGAGTTTATCACTGGCAAACCCCTGGTGTTGAGAGTTCTTTAGGGATTTGCCCTTTAAATGACGGATTATGGGATTAAACTGTATGAAGGAATAAAATATTCCGGCACTTCCTGCCGTACTGAGTCCCGTTCATTCGTCCGTTACGACTTTGCATAAATACGAACTTGATACGGTGAATTTATTCAAGACCAGTATGAGCCTGATGGTTAACTCTTTAAAAAAGGTTGCTTGGTTATCGCATCCCTTAATCTAACAATAAATAAGACACAACAGTATTAATAGGTTTAATGATAACGAAAATAATTGAAGTTGACGCTTATATCCGCTGAGCTAAGACTCAGTGGTTTTACGCTTAGGCGATAAATTACTTTTATAAGAGTTTTTTAATCACCTGAATATTTGGGTTGGAAACTAATATATATGTTTAAGACTGTATAATTAGTTACTTAAGTAAAAAATCTAAACAGAGGTGTTTCTTTATGCCAAAAGAAGATAGTCACAAAGTCGGAGCTACTTGTGGGAAACCGCAGGCAAAGGCTCCAGCAGCTGATAAGTCTGCAAAGAGGGATGCAAAACCATCAAAACCAGGAAAGAAAGGAAAGTAATCGATATAAACAACCCTCAAAGCAGTGGCTTATCACTTGAACCGATACCCGAAAAAAAATGGAGCACAAAAAATTCTTGAATCTATATATCTATAACCTATAAAAAATATTATAATTAAATTAGAAAAAAACAGATAAGCTACTGCTCCTAAATCAAACATCCAAGCTGCTTGTGCTCAGGTAGCACGAGCAGCTCTATAATACAATCAAATCGGATTTTTCTATCTCTTTTTCCCTTCTAATCACAAATTCTTTTCCTTTCTACATCAGAAAAAAGATATCTAGACTGCCACTTGGTCAATGGTTTTTGCTCTTTGATAGCTTTAATCTGTATTTAATTCTTGATTTATAACATGCAATTAGAAAATATGCCTATTTCACTTGCGATTAGTCAATTATGATTTAATTAAGAAAGCTTAAATGATCTTCATTTGGATTCGGTTAAGATGCAAAACATCTAAAAGTGTTAGTTTTCATGCTAAGGAATAGCTCGAAAATAACTTCAAGTTTTCACTTTGGGATAGCTCTATAATTCCATTTTCCCAAATAATCATCAAAGACAATATCTGTAACTGAAATACTTGAAATTATATTCTTGTCATTCCTAAATATTTAGCATTGAAGTAGGAAAATCGCTACACGTAGTATTCGAAGTGTGCATGAAAATGGTTAACCGATGACAAATAAAAAACATAGCACTGACAAAAATACTGTACACCTGCTCATTTCAGCTCCTTTCTTCTAAGTCGTTGTTATCGAGTCCATGATTATTTTCCACCGGCCCATATTCCCCTACTACAATTTCAGGATTTTTTGTGTCTTGCTACTCCATCGGAAGCACCTCCATGATCTCCTGGAGCGACACCATCTTGTTAATGCTCTAGGTTCCTATTTTCAGAACCTGGCCTTTAGTTTCTGGAGATTTCCTGGATAAAAGCTATTATTTGCCGGGCTCAGAGCATTGAGCTCACTTACAATTTCGTTCAAAGAAAGCATAATATCAGCCCTTATCCTGAAAATAAGCTCTTCCGGCTGAACACAGCAAAAAAGAGTGGGCTCACCTTCAATTATTCGCACATACCCTTTTTTGTCCATTCCTCTGAGGGTTCTGTAGATTTTGGACCTCGGCACTCCAGAAATCTCGGCTATTTCACTTGCCCTCGCCTGCTTTAGGACGACAAGCGCTGAGTAGATCTTGGATTCATTACTTGTAAAACCCAGTTTCTGAAGGTTTTCTATAAGCTTAAGAGTCATTTCAACTTCCTCCGTTCACTCCCATCATCTCGTTATATACATCTAGCCTGTTGATCCGCAACCTTTCTTAAAATCTTCACCATTGTCTCTAGGCTCTGTACGTAATCTTCGACATCCTTCTCATCTACAAGCCCAAGGAGCTCATCGGCGATCTCATTAAAATAATTATAACATTCCAACCCCTTATCTGTCAGAGAAACAAGCACTTTCCTTCTGTCTTCAGGATCGGTTTTCCGAAACACTATCCCTTTTTTCTCCAGATCATCAACCATCCGAGTGAGGCTGCTTTTTTCCATTCCGGTGTACTTCCCGATGGTTGAGGGCATGATCTCACCTTCCATGCCTATGATCTTGATCACCATTGGCTGATTCTTGCTCAGTTCCTGAAACTTGCCAATAATTTTTTTCTGAAAGGTCTGTTCAAAAATCAAATTGTCAAGAGCATCCCTTTCCATAGAAAGAAGAATTATCTTCTTCGCCGTTGCTTCATCCATCTTTGTTCACTATCCTTTTTTGGTCGTTTCCGTGAATTATTGATCAATTCCGAAAAAATGAGTACATCCCCCATATTTGAATAAAATATAGAGAGATTATTATGCTCACGGTTTTCAATAACTCACACCCACAACACCTTTTTTTATGCTAGATTTTGCCGAATCAGCGCCTGTTTTCCAGGCCAATAATTTTTGGAAAATATGTCAATTCCAACGATAATATTGATTTTTCAATAATAAGAAATTGAATAATTGATTTATCAATGATTGATAAATCAACAATATTCTTAATTATATTTAAATTTCGCGGTTTAAGATTACACAAAAATGTATAATGTGTAGAAAGCTCAGAGTTTTAATTTCAGTCGAATACTCATCAGTCTGTGAGGAGATGGAAACTTCCCCTAATGCCATTGTTAGCTGAATCTTTTCCAAAAGAAACAAGAAGGCGTTAAATACGAAAAAAAGGCTAATAAATATTTATTTGGCCAAATTTTGACTCACTTAAATTTTGACCGATGAATACATTTCGTAAAATATACCTTTTACAGAGTTCATAGGATTTGCAAACGGCGGTCACACGCTGATCGAGCAGGAAGAGAAAAAGAGATGAGAAAAATGTCAAAAGATCGTCTGTTGTTCATCGACAACCTTAGAATCCTGCTAGTCCTGGTGAATCTGGTAAATCCATTAAAAAAGAGTGTATTTAAAGAATCAAAGCAGAAATACGGTGTATCTTTCCTTCTCTCTTACAGAAGAGGGATTTCATCTATCTTTTCTTTTTAGATGTCTGCATAAAAAATGCAAAAGATTCTCATGTATTTTTCAATAATCTTTCAAGTTTCTGAATTCTATCAAGCTGTTTGAACAGGTAATGGTTATAATCCATTTCTGAATCTATTTTCACTTTGACCTCTTCTCTTGAAGGGTGCATGATCCAGTTCCTGAATTTGTCAAGACCACCAAACTGTTCAATGTCCCTTATTGATAAACCATGCTGCTGTTTAAATGCATCATAGTTTTTCAGGGCTACCAGGTAATCGTAAAAACTGCACTCTTCAAAAACAGATAGTTCATATTCTTTCTTTTGCAGTCTGCATTTAGGTTTTGCAAGCTCTATAAATTTAGCTTCAGACATTCTTTCTTTGAAAAATATCTTCATCTGATTTTCCAACCTGTAAAGTAGCAAATAGAAGAACATCCTCACAGCCCCTTTTCTCAAGTCTGAAACAGTAACTATCCCTACGATTTCGGCATGGACTACGAAGAAGAAAGAATTTCTATCCAGCATTTTGATTAAAGACATTATATCCAAATCTTTTGAAACTGTTTTATCTGGCAATATATAATGTTCTTTGGAATTTATACTGTTAAAATATTTAATAATCTTCCCATACTCATTTTTAATGGGAAAGATGGTTATGTCTTTATGAAATGCAGAATCATTAGGATGAAAATAAAATTCGTCTTTTGGAGTCATTATCTGTTCTACGGTCAAACTTTTGTGAATTCTTTCAAAAATGTCATCATTCACTTAAACCACCCTTACCTACCTGACATCAGTATTTGAGGAGTGCAGGAGTATATATCTTAGCCTTTGATAATACAGTAATTTATTTTACATCTCGTGGATGTTTCAAAATTGGATTCCACAGTCTCTCTGAACTTAATTAAAACTTCGTCCTTAAGATAATCATCAATTTATTGGTAGTTTCCCGAAAAGCACTCCATAATCAAGTAAATACATTCTTTAACCAATTTTAAACGAAAAGATGAACTGCCTACGGCATGAAATCACAAATTGCGCATCAGGATAAGGAAGATCTCCGATATTCTGGAAACAAAACATAATTGGAAGATTTAAAATAGGATCAAAATAGAATCAGGCTAAACAGTTCAGAGAAATGCCTGCGAAAGTTTATTTTCCATTTCATTTTGCAGCCTGGAGGCCTGGCCCTGAAAGAAAATCTTCTAGAGATCAAATCCGCATTTACGAGCTACTTCAAAGAAAGGGAAGCCGAAATAAACGGCTCTCTCCTTGCCGTACTATCAGGGGAAAACATCCTATTTCTTGGGCCTCCCGGAACGGCAAAAACTCAACTTGCAAAAAACATTTGTCAGTCTATAGAAGGGGGAAATTTTTTTAATTACCTCCTGACCAGTTTCTCAACCCCGGAAGAAATATTTGGCCCGCTCTCATTAAAAGCCCTGGAAGAAGATGAGTTCCGCCGGAAAATCGACGGCTGCCTCCCGACTGCACATGTTGCTTTACTGGATGAGATTTTTAAGGCGAGCAGCGCGATCCTGAACAGTCTCCTGACAATCCTGAATGAGCGTAAATACCATAATGGAAGAGAGATTGTAGACGTGCCTCTTCTCTCGGTTTTCGGGGCATCAAATGAGTTTCCTGAAGAAGACGAAAGCCTCGAAGCTCTTTTTGACCGTTTTCTGTTCAGGTACAGACTCTCCTATATCCAGAACGATGAAAACTTCCGAAATCTCCTTTTCAGGAGCCCTGATGATTTCGAACCTTCTGTAAGTATCCAGGTTTCGGCAATATACGGACTTCGAGAAAAAGCAAAGAACCTTCCTGTTGACCCTGATATTGAAATTATCATCACTGAACTTCGAAAGAACCTTCAGCTTCAGGAGATTGAAATTTCGGACAGGCGCTGGAAAAAAGTTATCCAGGTCCTGAAGGTTGCAGCCTGCAGCAGCGGATGCATAGCAGTAGACAGAACAACGGCTCTCCTGCTTCAGCACATGCTCTGGAACCTGCCTGAAGAGAGAGAATTCATAAGGAAAACGGTCTTCGAACTTGTAGTATCCGGAGGGATCAGTACGGAAAAACTGCGCCAGGAAGCAGAAGACCTGCAGGCTGCAGTAAGCATTGCCCTGAAAAACGAACTCCCTGTGAAGGTCGTCTGTGATAGCTGCGGAGAAGAATTCCTGTTGAGACAGGAAATCGAAATTCATCATGTATCCCACCAGAATCACAGCTATACCTTAAAAAAAGAAGGGAACTCAAAGATCTATCCCTACGATAACCTGATCAAGGAAATTGATTCTCTCTATGGAACGGCGGTAAAGGCGAGCACATTACCCCCATCTCAGAAGGAAGTTTTTGAAAAGGAATTCGAAACCCTGTCAGATAAAGTCAGACGCGTAAAATACAGGCTTGAAGAAGAAAGGGAACTTCTCAAGCGCCTTATGGAAGCAAATATCTGGCTTTCAACCCTTGACAGAAACGAAGCTCTCCTTCTTCATGATGCCAGAAGTATTGAGTTATCCGAGCTCGATACCCTTATCTCGAAAACCCAGTCCACGCTTGGGCTGCAGAGCAGGCAAGTACAGCCTAAACCGCAGCCTGCAAAAGAAGAAGCAAAAGTTTATGCGCCCGACTCTGGAAGCAGTGTCAATAGTTTTATGAAAGGGATAGGGTCCAGATTAAGACTCAAATAAACGAGGCTCAAATGAACAAGACTCAAATGAGCATTTGAACCGATAATTCAAATGGCTCGCGCCTTAAATGACTTATAACTCAAATTACTTGGGAAATTTCGGAGTAATTATGAGTAATTTCTGAAAGATAATTGCCGTTGTAAAGAAGTAAAAAACGCCAATTGAGAAGAAGCAAAAAAGCTACTGATAAAAGGAGTGAGGTGTTAATACGGAAGGCTATGAGAGTTTCAAGAATTCATCGGATGCATCCTTACAATCACCTCACTCCTTATTTTCAAAAAATAAATTCTGGCAGGACTCTCTCATTCTCCAGAAACAAACAAGCTCCCTGCTGGAAAGGGAGCTAAGAAGCACAATAGCCTTTCCAAGAGTTGTTCCTCGCCAGCTAAGGGAAAAAATAGCTGAGGTGTTAACTTTTGAGATTCTCTTTGGGCAGCCTTATGAGATAAAGGACCCTGAAAGGTTTATCGGGGTTTACGGAGCTTTTTATCCGATTTTTCTTACCCTTAAAAATTCAAGAGCCTGGCCCAAACTCAAAAGAATAGCAAAAAAAAGTAGGGGAGCCGGAATTGCAGGCTTGAAAATTCTTCTTCCTCTTATTTATGATATAATGGAACGTTTTTCAGAATCCTCAACCAGTGTTTCAAGAGCAAAATATCTTAAAGAACTCGATACCGGGATGGATGCTATCCTGATGGAGTTTGAAAAGATTTTAAAAGATACTCTCCTCATGTGGGGAAATAGCTCACCTGAGGAAGGCAGAAATTTTCAAGAGACAAGGAATTCCGCAGAGCTTACCCTTCAGGAATCTGTCCTTGAATTTATGCAGAAGGACGGTTACCAGGTATTTCTGGAAGGATTAATGGAAGGACTTTATAAGAGAATAAGCGAATTTGTCTCGGAAATGGAAGAAAACCTTGACCTTTTCGATACTCTTGCCCTTCTTTTTCCCGGGAGAAACTGGAGCTATTCCGTAAAAGAGCTTAAAAAAGAGCCTTTCTACCTGCAGCTCAAAATGCTGAAAAGCTACTCAACCTTTTTTGAAAATAATCCTGAATTGAGAAGAATTGTGGATTTCATCGGCAGGCGGGAGTTCGATCCACCAAGTGACCGAATTAGTCTCTCTCCTTTTGGAAAAAACAGGATACAAACCGTGCGTTTCTCCGATTCTATCAATAATCTGCTCCCTATGGAAGCCGCAAAGCTCCTGAATCCCTCTCTGAAGCGAAAGTTCTATGCGGACATGCTTGAAGGAAAACTCCTGAGCTATCAGCTGCTTGGCAAGCATTACACCGGACCTCCACGCATAAAACCCAGAGGTCCTATGATTGTGCTTGTGGACACATCGGGCTCCATGCACGGAGCTCCTCAAACCCTGGCCAAGTCTGCGGTGCTGGCTATGGCAAAGCGAATGCTTTCCCAGCAGAGGGACATGAAAGTTATCCTTTTTGCATCTACCAGTCAGCACCTGGAGATAGAGCTCAGCAGCAGGAAAAAGATGTCCGAGAAATTTCTGAACTTCCTTCTCTATACCTTTGGAGGGGGAACAGATTTCAACACTGCCCTTGCTTCAGGTCTTAAATCTCTCAAGGAAAAGGACTTTCAGGGCGCAGACCTGTTTTTCATTACCGATGGAAAGTCAGAAATATCTGACGAGCTGGTACTGGCACGCTGGGAAGAGACAAAAAAGAAATATAACGCAAAGGTCTACTCGCTGATTGTAGGCGGCAGTGGAGCAGGCGGGCTTTCGAAAATTTCGGACTATAATTACCTTGTAGAGATGGAAATGGGTTCAGAAGGCACAGACGGGGTTGTGAGGCTAATAGAGTCTAAATAAAGAAAATTCTGAGTATGTGTCTTAGACTTAGTTAAATTTATAAATTCTCGATAAATATGGAAAAAGTAAATTTTCCATAAAATTTGGAGAGGATAACCACATAACTGATTTTGGATCTTAGGGTAGAGTAACCGTATTTGAGAAGTTATATATAGTGAAATTTCATAATTGTTTAAGTCCAAAAATAAGTCAAATGATAACGATTTATACTCAAAAAATGTGTAACTGTCACCCTACGTATAACTAAAAAAACACAATCAATGGCTAACAAAGATGGCTATAGATGTTTTTCTTCCCGGGCTGAATAATCACGAAATTTTTGTTCACTTATCAGTAAAAAAGTTTTACAAATAATAATTATAGATAAAAGATGGACGTGAAATTTTTAATAAATAAAAGAGAGTAGTAACCTTAAAAATAACCGGTAGTAATTTTAATACTTATGGAGCTGAAAAAGACATACTAAGGGCTTGTAACGAAATAACCTAAGCAACACATTATTATTTTTAAACAAAATCGGTTGAGATGCTTATGAAAATTAGTAAGTACAGTGTAAAAATGTGCTCAAGTTATTTCGCGAGGGAGTACTTAGAGCTTATAATCTTCATGCCAATACCTATATCACCAAACCTTTTTTGATCAGTTCATAAAGGTATTTGATTCCATAGAATAATTCTGGCTTGAAATTGTACAGTTACCAACGAAATAAGATCAGAAGCTAATTAATATCTTTTGGGAGCGTCAAAATTAGCATTGATTCCGTTGGCAATTGACCGTGATCATCAAAATACATAAAATAATAAAAAGACCCTAAGATCAACTTAATCCTGATAGGACAGGCAATTATGGAAAAAAATATCAAAATCTTGCTTATCGAGGATAATCCCGGAGATGCCTATCTAATTAAAGAGCAACTCGGAGAGTTTGCCAACTTCTCTTATGAATTTAAAAATGCCGGAACACTTAATGAAGCTTTAAGTGTTCTTAAAGAGCAAACTTTTGATGTGATTTTGTTAGACTTAGGATTGCCGGATAGCGATGGCATTCGTACTTTTCTCAAAATTTACAATAAAAATCCATTGATTCCTATAATTATTTTAACTGGCCTGAATGATGAAACAATCTGGTCTTATGCTGTAAAAAATGGTGCTCAAGATTTTTTGGTTAAGGGGCAAACGGAAGGCAGATTGCTGCATAGTACTATCCAATGTTCCATTGAACGTAAAAATCTGGCAGAGCAGGAATTAAAGGCACAGGAGAGAGTAAAGAAAGTCCTGCTCGACTCCCTGAATGAACTGGTTGTTTTCGTAAATCCTCACCTTGATATCATCTGGGCAAATAAGGCTGCTCTTGAGAATATGAAAATGAATCTTCAAGATGCAGCGGGAATGTGTTTTAAATCCGCTCCGGGTATAAACGGTTCCTTGTCTGAATACTTGCAACTTGAACAGATCTTTGTAACAGGCAATAAAAAATCAGGGGAATTTACTTCAAAGGACGGTAGGGTCTGGTTCGTCCAGGCAATCCCTGTAACCGAAGAGGATGGAACGATTATAGGGATTCTGGAAACCTGCAGGGAGATCACAGAAAGGAAAGCAGCAGAGAAACTTCTTCAAGAAAAACAAATAGCTGAAGTCGCAAACCGTACCAAGAGCAAGTTCCTGGCAAATATGAGCCACGAACTTAGAACTCCACTTAACTCAATAATAGGATTCTCTGACATGCTGTATGAGCAGGCATATGGGGAATTGAACGAAAAACAACTTCGATCTGTTGGAAATATCTCAAAAAGCGGAAAGCATCTTCTGAATCTGATCAATGACCTTCTGGATCTTTCTAAAATAGAAGCCGGAAAAATGGAGCTTAATTATAAAAATTTTGAGCTTGCTACTAAGCTTAATATGATACGAAATCTTCTAACTCCCATCGCAGACCAAAAAAAGATAAAAATTGAAATAGATCTGGATAGCAAGCTTACAAGCATCCTTGCCGACGAAGACAAGTTTGTTCAGATAATGTACAACCTTGTGGACAACGCTATAAAGTTTTCTTACGAAAACAGCCTTGTAAAAATAGGAGCACGAGAAAAGGGAGATTTGGTTGAAATAACGGTTAAAGATTCCGGAATCGGTATCAAAGCTGAGGATCAGTACAAACTTTTTAACCCTTTTAGCCAGATTGATTCATTTTCCTCCAGAAAATCCCAGGGAACCGGGCTTGGTCTTTCGTTAGTAAAGGAGATTGTTCACCTGCACGGGGGATATGTCTGGTTCAGGAGCAATCCTGGGGAAGGTAGCACCTTCGCTTTCGCAATTCCGATAAAAAACAATAAAGGAAATAGTGGACATGTTGAGTTAGATCAGAATGCATAATACAGCCGAAAGGATATAACTTTTTTATTATATTTTCATTTCATCCCCTGTTAAAATCCTCCGATTGCGCCGCTGCTTTGAAGTTAATTCAGTTTTTGAATTTTCAGAAAATGACTCATTCCAGGTGAAATAATGGGAACTCAGAAAATCATCCATGACCCACAGAAGATCGAAGAAATTCTCTTAAAAGCAAAATTCCTCCGCCTTGCTCTTTCAGATGCAGGCATTCCCTACATTGTCCCAATAGCCTTCGGCTATAAAGAAAATACTATCTATTTCCACAGTTCTCAGAAAGGTAAAAAAATCGACATTCTTAAAAAGAACCCGAGGGTTTGTTTCGAAGTAGACATCGAAACTGAAGTAATTACTGCCGATGATCCCTGCAAATACAACGTCCGCTACAGGAGTGTTATCGGGCACGGGCAGGCAAAGTTTCTGGAAGACTACGATGAGAAAGTAGAGGGGCTTATCGTTCTGTCCGAACATTATGGAAAGAAGGAGCCTTTTGAGTTTGAAGATTGGAAAGTAAACAGGCTGTGCGTGATTAAGATTGAGATTGAGAGGATGACGGGAAAAGAGAACGGGTTTTGAAAGTATACAATGAGTTGACCCCAAATTCAAAATTTGCGTCTTTAAATCTCGTGATTGGAATAGTCAATCTCATATTTGATCTTGAAGCAACCCTGAAAACTAATAACGAAAGAATAAAATTTACTTCATATAAATTACCGCATGCTCCAAATCCAGGGAACTAGGTGGGCCAGAAAATACGCAAAAGCGCTTAAAACCAGCCTGATTAAAGAAAAGACAATCGAAATCATTGAAAACGCCAGTAGGTAGACATTGAGAACCAGGATACCCGTGAAAAAATCAGAGATATTGGCATTGAGGATAAGGGCAGCTACATTTACCAGTAAAATGAAAGTGAATATTGTTACCAGGCCTCTTCCTGCTCCTTTAAAGTCTTCCCTGCTCAGGGCTATGTGAGAGGAAACGCCGATTGCCAGGGCAAAATAGATCCAGAAACTGGCTGAAGTTAAGTTTTCTACCGAAAATATACTTTTAAAAAGATCAGCGGTTAGAGCAAGGATTTTAGCTAATATATTTGTTTCCGGCATGCCTGGGTTAAGGGTAGAATAATTTGCAAAGGTGGCAAAGGAATTAGGCAAGAAGACATACATGCCCAGGATCAGGACTGCTGTCCCGCTGAATATTGGTCCCATGCCTATGAAAAAGTTCCCTATGTTCTGGTAGAAGCTCTTTCGGTCCCATTCGTGGTTGACGTATCCTAAGATACCGTCCGGGTCCTTCAGGGCAAGTAGCTTGAATTTAATTATCTTGTGCCTGAAAAGGCGACACATCAGCAGGTGGCCAAGTTCATGGATTGGGGTACCTATCCAGGCTGTAGCCATAATTCCTTTCCTGCCTACGACTCTCCATGTAAAAAAATTGGCCCTGTCTTCAATAATGCCGAGTATTATACCAACAAGGATCAGAGAGCCTGTAACGCAGAGGGTTTCAAACAGGCTCAATTGCAGAATCATAAAAAGTTTATCTACCAAATTCGGACTTCCTGTACAAACATCTCAGTTGTTTTTGTTCTAAGAACATATCAGTACCTAAAAGAGGCTCAAGTACCTAAAAGAGTCTCCTCCAGGCATATGTTTCCAGTTATATTTTTCCAGGCTTCCATACAGGCATTAATTGAGATGAATTAAAAATAAAAAATCAGGGGTTGACTTTTAGAAAGAATAATGCCCTTTAGAACATGCGGATTTGCTTTCCAAGCCCCTTACTGAGAGCTCTCTGATAAACCAGATGTGCGCTTGCAACGTCCTGAATGGCAAGACCTGTTGAGTCGAAGATCGTAATCTCCTCTTCACTTGTCCGGCCGGGTTTCAGACCTACGATCACTTCCCCGAGCTGAGCATGGATATCATTTTCAGAAATGTAGTGCTTGGAAAGAGGAACATTTACTTCCCCCGAATGGAGCGCCTGAACAATATCATCTACGACTATCTTAGAACGGATAATAAGTTCGGGGTCAAGTTCTTCTTTTCCCACTGCATCGGCTCCTATTGCATTTATGTGAGTACCTTCTTTGATCCATTGGGCCTTTACGATCGGCTTGCGGGTTGGAGTTGTTGTCACCAGAATATCGCAATCGCAAACATTCTCTATTGTTTCTTCGTAGCGAATCTCGCAGGATATAATGTCTGCGGCTTCCCGGATAAACTGTTCACAGCTTTCTTTCGTCCTGGAAGTAACTTTGACCAGTTCGGGCTCAAAGACTTCGCTAAGAGCTTCAAGCTGTGTCCTTGCCTGGTTTCCAGCCCCAACCAGGCCGATAACCTTAGAATCCTTTCTTGCCAGGTATTTTGCGGCAATCCCGCCTGCAGCTCCGGTCCTGATATCGGTCAGGTAGGTTCCGTCCATAATTGCTATAGGCGCACCTGTTTGCGGAGAAATAAGGACAATCAGCGCCATTACAGTGGGAAGCCCAAGAGCCGGATTTCCGGGGTGGACATTTACAATTTTCACGCCAGTAATATCCTCTTCTTCAAGATATGCGGGCATTGTCCGCAGGTCTCCGTTATAAGCAGTATAGTAAAGATAGGATTTAGGAGGCATCTGCACCTTGCCAAGCCCGTGCTGTTTAAAAGCTCTTTCCACGACCTGCATATCAGAATGCATATCCATAACACTTTTTACTTCTTCCTGAGTCAACCATAATACTTCCATAGCATAAACCTCCAGCCGGAGCCATGAGCTGGCTCAGCTGAAAACCAACATTAAATTAAACAAAACCGGAACAAAAACCGCCAGGCAAATAGACTGCCGGATTCACACATTGCCTTTTTTATTTCCGCAAATATGTATATATAATAATCTCTTCACTCATTTAAAGAACTTCCTTCCTAAAAGGAGACAATTATACATGAGTGGTACGCGTGAAGGTCCAGTTGATTTTTCCGTCCCTTATCTGAGAACAAAATTGCTCAAGCCTGCCCGGGATATTCGGAGCATACTCCGTTGGGGTTACCCCAAGTATGCAACCATTCGTTTCGTGGCTGACCATTCCCAGCTCAGCATAGAAGAGCGGAATATCCTTACAAGGATAATAATGTCCCCTGATAGGGTAGTTTCCAGAGTAAATAAAAAAGTGGCCTGCACAGGCATAGAGAATAAGGATATTCTACTTGACGGGTACAACGTCCTGCTTAGCGTGGACAGCCTGCTAAAAAAAGAACCCATGTGGTTCTGCGATGACGGGTATATAAGAGATACTCGCTACTATTTTAGCAAATCAAAACATGCCGAAGATATCGAGGAAGCCCTGGATGCAATTCTTAAATTTATCTCCGAAGCCCATGCAAAATCAGTCATTTTTCTCCTGGATGCCCAGATCAGCAGGAGCGGAGAACTTGCAGGTTTCATCCGATACAAAATGAAAGAACACGGGATTCCAGGCGAAGCCCGAACCTCAAAAACCGTTGATTTTGAACTAAAAGCGGATGGAAGAGATCCTGAAAAAAGCCTGATTGTGGCAACTTCCGATGGAATTGTGATAGATTCGGTCCTGCAGGTGCTCGACATCCCTGCCTGCTTGATGGAAAAAATGGGAATTGAGCCTGTTAGACTTTATTAATTTGTCATCAGGCACTCCGTTTAAAGAATTCTACCTGCCTATAAATTTCTTTAGCTTCTGTATACTGCCCTTTCTCTTTTAACAAATCCCCGTACCCGCACAGGGTCCCGAAATGTCCGGGGTCAAGCTCAAGGGCTTTTTTATACTGGACTTCGGCTTCGTGCCTGTGTCCGAATCTGGCAAGCAGCCTGGCGTACTCGCAATGGGCCTCAACGTCCCCTGGGTTCTTTTTAAGAGCATACCTGTAGTGAACTCTTGCCCCGTGTACGATCCCGTGATCTGCAAGCAAACGGGCATAAAACAGGTGAGGTTTTGGATTCTCAGGTTCCGCTTTGAGAGCTACGATGTAATATTTTTCGGCTTCAAGAGGCTCTCCTTTTTCTTCTAGAAGACGAGCATAACGGAAATTAGATTCAACGTGATCAGGGTCAAGTTCAAGAGCCTGAGTGTAGTGATAATTTGCTTCGATTTTTTTTCCTTGTTTGTAAAGTAGAATTCCGTACCCGCAGTGGGCGTCTACGTTTTTCGAGTCAAGGATCAGCGCTTTTTTGTATGCTTCTTCGGCTTCGTCCATCTTCTTGAGCCTGTAAAGCAGACAGCCGTAGTTGCAAAGCGAATCGACATAAGATGGATCAATCTCCAGTGCCTTCTCATATTGAATCCGCGCAGCATCCAGTTTTCCCATTTTGGCCAGAACAATCCCATATCTGGAGAGAGTTTCGAGGCTTTCCGGATTTTCTTCCAGAACCTCTTCGAATTCCCGTGCAGCAAGTTCTCCAAATCCCAGTAGAGAGGCTGTTTTTCCTGCCTCTGTAAGGGCTTCTTCACGCATTCTTCCTGAGGACAGTAAGGCACAGGCTCTGGAAATCACATATTTTTCCTTATACATCTCATATTTATCAAAAATGAGTGAGAGTTTCAGCAGGATCTCCGCGGAAAGCGATTGCTCATATGAGAAAGAAACGATAAACTCAATGACCTTATCGAGATCACAGTTATCTGCTGCAACCTGTTCGATTACACGAAAAACCAGCTTGTCTACAGAGTCAATCTCCATGTTTTAAAGCCTCCTGAAATTTGCCTCTAAAGTGAGTCTATCTGATTGAATATAAATAATTAGCTGTATTTAATTCGGTTGAATAAATTTAAACATATAAAATATCCCACAGCAATAAAACTAAAAATTAAAAGATTCAGAATAAAAATCTAAAAGGCGTGTAAATGAGAATCATTAAAAATAAAAACTAAAGTTAGATAAAAGTGAAAAAAGCAAACTCTAAAAACAAACTCTATGATGTCTCCAGCCTTAAATTTCCTTTCGATGATTTAAATTTACTCGGTTATCGGCCTTTACGGAGTTAGATGTCGCCTGTTACTGAATTTTGCAAGCCTTGATTCCCATTCTTTCAAACCCTATCTACATGTAAACTGTACCTTGTTTCTATATCATACATACCCTTAAGTTCCTCTTCAGTCAAAATCCCTTTTTCAATCAGTTTAGTTAACGTTTTTCTGTTAACCGATTCAACTATATCCCAGAGTTTCCTTTCCATTAGGTAGGATTTTAGCCTGTTAATGCGCCAGAGTTTCCACTCCACCTTCTTACGTCTTAGCTCCACATTTCCTACTCTCAGTACATCAATATCTTTTTCCATGAAGGTATTGAGGATGCGAGTTCTCAACTCCTCTCGCCGCTTTTCAAGAACGGATATTGCAGAAACAAGCTCATCGTATTCAAACACAACATCTGTAAGGTCCATATCTTCAGGATCCTGCTCACTAATATCAAGTTCCATTATCTCACATTCCCATTGATATTCTGTGAATTCGTATATTCCATGTATTTCCGGTTCCCCTTAATGTAAGAATCAGCATGCTTGCACGCTTATAAGGGTCTATAATGCTGGCTTATATAGTCGGCTTTGAGCCTGAAGACTTTGCGGGTCTCAAACCTAATAGCTTCTTAAACCTGCTATGTTCTTGAACTTAATAATATAGCAGATGATTTTACCGATGTTCTTTCTTTATGGATAAGAAAAATTTATCGCATAGAATTCCATCTGGTATATAAGAGAAGTATTCAAATAGACTTTTTGGTTCTTCGTTGTTTTGTCTGGATATCCTCATAAAAACCAACGCGGTCTTGAATTGAAAATCATCTTATCCATAGAGAATGACGAAGAGTCGACGTAACCGGGAATTAAATAAAGGTGATCCGTGGTGTCAGGAAAGATCTCCACTAAAATTACAACAAAAAAAGAATTGCTTCTCCTTCTCCCTAAAATAGATAGTATCTTCGAGCCAGAACCAGCGGTGCTTCGAATTGATACTGAGCCAATAATGCTTATTGGGGATATCCACGGAGACCTTCAAGCTCTTAATTTCTTAATAAGAATGAGAGAAGGAATTAACTGTAAAAACATTCTTTTTCTTGGCGACTATGTGGATAGGGGATTGCAGGGAACTGAGGTGCTTTTAAGGCTTTTCCAGTTAAAAATTGAAGATCCTGAGCATGTTTTTCTGCTGAGGGGTAATCACGAAAGTGTAGAAATGAACATCTACTATGGTTTTTTTGAGGAAATAGGTTCTGATAAGGAATTTCTCTTAAGGCTCAGCCAAACATATGATAAAATGCCAATAGCTGCGGTACTTTCAAGGCATACTTTCTGTGTACATGGAGGGATTAACGGAACAGGAAGCATTGACGCTATCAGAAAGGAAGAATCTTTTCCCTATCTGTGGAATGACCCCTCAAAACGCCCAGGCCTCACCACTTCAACCAGAGGTTCCACAGTTAAGGAGTTTGGGCCTGACATTGTAGACGGTTTTTTAAGGACAAATAATCTAAAGAGAATAATAAGAGGCCATACAGCCCTTGAAAAAGGATATAAGTGGTGGTTCGAAGGAAAATTACTCTCCCTCTTTTCCTGCCCCGACTATGTGGGACTTGGAAATGCTGGTGCTTTTGCCCTTTTTGAGAAAGGAGAGCTGAAAATGTTTGTTTTCGGAAATCACCAGCAGTAAAAGAAAAATTTACTCTGATTGGATTTCTACTTCCCGAAATTTCCGATTGACTAAAATTCGATTGATATACCCTATCTGAAATTAAAAGTAAAAAGTAAAAAAGAAATGGCCGGAAATGGATGTTTCATTAATTCAGGAACCTGATATTCAAAAACCGAATTATTTATTTTAATCCAGAATAATCCAGGTTTCTGTCATTTTGCTTCCTATATCAGGGTCTAGTTGCATGGCTTTCATATACTGCTTTTTGGCTTCATCAAAGCGTCTCATTTTTCTCATGAGAAGACCGTAGCTGTAGTGAAGCGGAGGATAATAAGGATTCAGGACAAGAGCTTTTTCGTATTCTTCTTCGGATTCCTCGAAGCGCCCTATTTCGGAAAGGAGATTTCCGTAGCTGTAATGTCCTTCGGCACTCTCCGGGTCCAGACTGAGAGCTTTTTTGTATTCCATTTCAGCTTCATATCTTCTTCCAAAGCGCGCCAGCAGGTTTGCATAGTTGCAATGGACTTTTGCATCGTTTTGATCAAGGGCAAGGGCTTCCATATATTGTGCTTCTGCTTCCGAGACCCTGCCTTCTCTTGCAAGGAGGTTTCCATAGTTGAAAAGAGTCCGCCTGTGTCTGGGGTTAAGGGAGAGAACTTTTCTGTACTCAATTTCTGCTTCCGAGGAACGCCCAAGGAATGATAGTAAGACTCCGCAGTTATGGTGAAGGCTTGGATCTTCAGGATCCAGTTCTATTGCAAGCCTGTACTCTTTTTCGGCGTCCCTTAGCCTTCCGAGTTCAAAAAGCAGGTTTGCATACCCACCTCTGGCAGGAACATAATCAGGATCAACAGCAAGTGCCCTGGAGTAGAATTCTTCTGCTTCTCTCACATATCCATATTCGGCTAAGAGATAAGCATAACCAGCATTCGCTTTTACATGCATGGAGAAGGTTTCAAGCACTTTTTTATATTCTTTCTCAGCTTCCTGTATCTTTCCAAGTTCTAAAATCAGTTCGGCATATGCACACCTTACATCCGCATTGGCTGGATTTTCTTTAAGAACCTCCAGATAGCTTTCTTCAGCTTCCTGGGAAAAACCCAGGACATGTGCTGCAGTACCCAACGCAAAGCAGGCGTCTTCACGGAGCTTTCCAGAAGCCTGTACAAAGCAAGCTTTTGCAAAAACGTATTCTTCCATGAGCATTTTCTGCTGCTTGCATGCGTTAGAGAGGTCAAGCAAAAGCTTAGGGGGAAGGGATTCTTTTTCCGTACGTTCCAGAGCGAAATCAACTGCAGAGCAGAGGTTTTTCTGATCTGATTCGATTATTCCAACAATATTATATACAAAGTCGTCAATTGCATCGAAGTCCATATATCCGGCACCTCAGAAAAGTAAATTTTCTCTTTTTGGGGGTATGAGAGCTATCAGTGTAACATCCGGAGTATATTTTACATTTAATTGAATATATTAGTGCGTGAGTATTGCATGAACTCTCATGTATAATACTACTGTATCAATAGTTCGTTAGAAGTCGAATATAAGATTATAATTATCGTATAACAGGCTATCCCTTTTATACCATTAAATGAAACGGTCGCTTGTTTGAACGACAGCGCTTTCCTGATAAAACGAAGTTTGCAGGATAAATACAAATGAGTTAAACAAGATAGACGAAATAATAGATATATATTTATAAAAACTATATAATAATATTTATAATTAGAAATGTGGCAACTAGACATCTTTAGAAAGAAGATAAATAAATTATGCATTTTAAATAAACTACATATTTGAACAAAAATAAGAATTCGAGAAAATATAAACTACAACAGCAAAGTAATAAACGAACCCGAATTAAAGCGAATTTGGATTATACGAATCTAAATTAGAGCGAGTTTGGATTACACGAATCTAAATTCGAGCAAATCCAAAATCGGCGAATTCTAAATAGAGCAAATTCTGAGTAGTAAGAAGTGATTATCGGTTACGTCTCTTTTTTCCCGTTGACATTTTCTGATTTATGTCCTGAACCTAGTACCATGACCACTTAGTTGTGAGTCATTTATATACTTTGAGTTCTTTTTATATCTCATGTTAAATATTAATCTTACAAATTATGAAG
>MCHG01000293.1_pt1 | contig 19482 bp, 14 predicted proteins | sample 787351 | NCBI WGS metagenome assembly MCHG01 (sample SAMN05430296, study PRJNA330682) | permafrost metagenome | biome: Cold desert; feature: permafrost; material: soil; isolation source: enrichment culture inoculated with soil incubated with H2/CO2 at 20 degrees... ... | reverse complement strand
GTAAGTGAGAAATTCAAGCAAAATATGAAAATTGTCTTTGATGATTATTTGGGGAAATGGAATTATAAAGCAGTTCCCAAAGTTAAAACATGAAGTTATTTCTTAGCTATTCCTAAGCTTGATTTCAGCATCAACAGAATAATATGTCATTAATTTCTCATTTTTTGCAGGTCGCCCTCTGTTGCCCGAGTCTCTCTTTTTAATGGTCTTTAAATCCAATTTTTCAAACGCTAAAAAAGGAAAATCTTTAATCCATTTATCTGCATCCTCTAACGCATCAGCTTCACAAAAGAAGTGCTTACTTTTCAATTTATTCAGATCTTTTTCTGCTTCCTTAACTTTTTTATCAAATCTTTTGCTGAGAGTGATCTCTTTTTTCCCTTTCAGGTTGTGTGAAAGTAGCAAAACCCAATTTTGTACAATTCCAGCATACTCTACAAAAGTTTGGGAAAATGAGTATCTTTCATCCCCTTTTAGTGGCTTACTCTCTCGATTTGAAGCGGTTAGTTTCTTTACCTCGTTAAGAGTATTAGGAACACGAGAGATCCAATAGGATTTATTCACCTTTTTAATATTTTCCTCACTGTAGAAGGCACTATCAGCAAGATAATATACCTTTCTTTCAGGTGTCAATGAGGATTTTAGAGATTCGATTGCTTCGACAATTATTTTTTTATCGGAAGCATTTCCTGCGTGAGTACTCATGAATAATGGGATCCCATGCTGGTTAACAATCATATTCAATACTAAGTGTTTTAGATCCCACCTTCCGTTCTTTGGACGACCAAAAGTGATTAATTTATATTCTTCATCCTCGTCTCCATCATGGTCTCCATAAAAACTGATAGTTGTTGTATCAGCATGACAACACAAAATTGGAATCTGTAGACGGTTCAGGATGTGAAGGGCGATCTCTGTAAAAAGTTCAGTCGGACCATATTCCGCGATCTTGTCGAGAGTATCTCCAATAACGTATTGATTAAGGTCTTCTTTTTGGATACCATTTCCAAAAAGTCTTTCGACTGAAATATTTTTGAAATATTCAGGGCAGAGATACAGGGGCTGCCCTACAAAACCAAGTCCATTGAGGACCATTGCAAGTACACATTTAGCGTGAGAAACTTTGTGATCTTTTAATTTAGGAAATTTCTCATCAATTAGTTTGTCAACTTCGAGTTCACGGAACAAACTGGTTATGATTCCAAGGTGTCCTAAAAAGGTAGTGTGTTTTATTATTGCATTCGATCTTTTGTTACTGTTTTTCTGGAGTGCGGATGTCACAAAAAATAAATATTGCGCTGAATATATTTAATTATTCGTTAACCTGCCGAAAGCAAGATATTACAATTGTATTATAAAAACTATCCATATTAACTAGCGAAGAGCCCTTTTCGTCCTGGTTTCCCTGGTTTTGAACATAATTTTTAATAACATCGGATGTTGTTCCGTCTCCCACTGTTCCAATGTATCCCTATCACTCGAGAGTTCACCATTCCAAAGCTTTTTTTAATCCCAGGGTATTCTTTGAAGACTTTTCTCGCTGTTATGTTTTTATAATCTGCATCACTCTTGAAGGAGAATTTTTTTGGTTCAGCCCCAACAAAAAGATGTACATGATCACCATCGCAGCCAATTGCATCAAATTCAAAACAATATCTTTCACCAATCTCAGAGCATATGCTTTTTAAAAAATTAATGATATCATTATCTAAAAGGTTTAAATTTACTATTGGTTCATATGACCCAGGCGAGCCCGGTAAAAGAGGAGGAGCGCGCAGGAGGCAGCCCGGGAGATGGGATGCAATGACGGCGCAACCTGTAAAGATACACACAAGTTTCCCATGATAACAGAATTCGGATACTGTGGTGGATACAGTAACAGATACAGGATCGGATACGGTAATGAATATGCTCACGGAAAAAAATTTCGGTCGTCCATTTGTATTCGGTTGTTATTATTCCATAATAATCAAAATAACGTCTACTATCACTCTTTTCCCGTGAGTTTGGTGATTGTAGAGATACGTGCCGCCAAAGCTTCAAAACGTGGGCAAAAGGTGCGTTGGATATTTCACCAGAAAACACCAACCCATTATCGGTGGACGACCAAAATTTCTGCGTCCACAAAATATAGTCACTCCGGAATTATTATCTGTTTTTTGAGCATTATCTGTAGTGGATCTTGGCAATATCGAATCAACCAGGAGTCAGCTGAGAAACTGCTGAATAGATGAAAAACCCTCAGATCCTAATATTATCACTTCAGAGCGTTTCATTTCGTACCTCGTGATGATCCAGATGTTTGTGTCAGAATATATAAACTTAAGAAGAAATAAGTGGGCTTTCCCGATCTCCTCTGGAATCGGGGATCGGGATTGTAATATGAAGGCCTGGAAAATGTATTTGGAGCCTTGTTGCCGAGTCCGGCTCGGAAAACTTCCACCAACCGCTGAGCTTTGCCAGATTGAGGGGCACGTCCCTGATCTACTGAGGTAATCCGTGATGCTTGGTCAGGAAGATTTCAAACCGGTCACTCTTGCTGACCTGGCTTTTTTCGAGCGCCATTACGCGCTCTACGCGCAGACCCACAGCAGCAACACATTCACGAACATGGTCTGCTGGAACCATTTTGCGCAGCACCGATACGCGTACGTGAACGGGAGTGTGATTATTGCAAGCACCATCGCAGGCGTGACCCGACTCCGCCCGCCAATCGGCCCCCGTGACCCAGTGCTCTTTCGTGAGCTTTTACGGCTGGCGCTGGACACTGGCGACGATACGCCCCTTGTGCTCATCGATCCGGATACTGCGAGGTGGATGCATGAGATCGATCCAGATCTTGTGCTGGTGCCTGATAGAGACCACTTTGATTACGTTTACCGGGCTGGCGACCTTGCGGAGCTCCCGGGAAAAAACTACGTCAAAATCCGCAACCAGATAAAAAAATTTAAGAATAAATACAGGCACACGGTCGAGCCGATCACGCCCAGAAACCGGGAAGAGTTGATAAAGTTCCTGGTGGAGTGGCGCGACTGGAAAAGGTGCGAGAACGATTCCTTCCTTACCCACGAGATAGAGGCAGCCTCCTACGCGATCGAGAATTTAACCAAACTTCCACTACGGGGCATCTTGATCCGGGTCAATTCGCAAGTCGGCGCCATTTCCCTTTTTGAACGCCTTAATGCGGATACCGCGCTTGTTCATTTCGAAAAAGGGCTGCCGGAGTACGAAGGAATCTACAAGGCTATCAGCATGGAAACGGCAGCTGTTCTTGCCGGCGAGGTGGAGTACATCAACCGGGAAAGCGATCTCGCTGTCCCTGGTCTTCGAGAAGCAAAGATGCGGTACCATCCTCACCACATGGTAGAAGTTTATTCGCTCAAACGTTGAGCCTGTATGAGATAAACTTTGAGCCTTTCTGAGATAAACGTTGAACCTGCTTTGAGATAGCCTGAAGAACAAAATTATTTAATGCAGTAAAAACCAGCCTGCATATAAGAGTACCAGAATAATTCCACAGTCCTGAATCCCGTTTCTCTTAACAGTTTCAGATGTTCTTCGATAGTTATAGGAAAATACTCAGTATCAAAACGCTCCAGATGCTTCTCAACTTCTTCTTCACTCCTGCCACTGCTCAACTGAAAGTTGCGCCAGTATCGTTTCCCTACAGTGATACCTTCGTCAGTTAGCGGCCTGGTGTTCTCAAAGGTAATGTAAACTCCACCTTCACTCAGCAGATCATAACACACTTTGCTGGCTTTGGCCCTGCCTTCACGGCTTAGGTAATGATGGCACTGTATAGCAGTGATTACATCTGGTTTTTCCTCCAACTTCTGGGAGAATTCCTGTGTGTGGGAAGCTATCAGAAATTCCAGCCTTCCGGCAGGGTATAATGACATTTTTTTCCTTGCTTGATCAAGCATACCTTCTGAAGGGTCAACTAAAAGGAATTTAGTATCTGGAAATTTCTCAATGGCCTTACTGACAAGGGACCCAGTTCCACATCCGGTATCCACCCATATTTTCGGTCTGGATGGCAGTGATTTGACAAGGTTGATAGTTTCCTGATGAAAAGATGAGTAATAAGGAAGAATACCGGATATCTGGGAATCATAATCCTCAGGGAGATGAATAGTATAGTTTTGGGTAGGTTGTGCATGAGTCATAGCATCAGGATCCTTTGATTTATTATCTAATTCAAGGTTATCTCTTTTTTCTAGAATTAAGGTGATTAATAGTTTTCTTAGAAATCACGAGTGAGGTCAGTCTGCCCTTCCAAAACCAATACTTTCTAGTTAAATTGGCAAACTGCCATTTAGGTTGCCCTTCTAAGTACATTTTGTTCCTGTGAAATTTCCTATGCGATTAGGGAATTAGAAACGAAGTCAGTAACCGATGCGAAAAAGCCTGAGAAGATAGCCTGAGAAGATAGCCTGAGAAGATATAATTCAACCCTGGACTTTCTTTTTAAGCTTCTTTGCTTCTTCTGCAACTCCCTTTTTTGCGAGTACCTTTGCTATCAGTTCCACAGCATCAAGGTTACGCACTGCGCCGTCAAGGTACCCGAAAACGTCGCCCTGGTAAGCGGAAATCCCGTACTTATCTTCAAGTTTATTTATGATCTGCGTCGGATCCAGTTCTTCAGTACGCAGCCTGATTATTTTTTCCGAAAATTTCTGTTCTGCGCAACCGCAGTAAGGAGAGTCCTTGCAAACACAAGCTAAAAAGTCCGAAGCAAAATTCAACATGAGTTCCCGAATTTTCGCGTCAAGCAGATTAAGGGATTCTCCATCAAAGATTATGTCAAGGGTTGCACCCTGAAAAACCCTTGAAGGCATATTTACATGCAAAGAGCTTCCGATCTGATTTGTATACTTAAAATATGCGGCATCGAAAAACTCCAGATTTGTTACAATCTTCAGGGGGTCATTATCTTCGAGCACTGCATCCCGAATCATGAAAGCCTTGGATACCGGAAGGAAATGAGCTGCAACAATTTTTCCAAATTGTGTAAGCATTATCCTGTTTCCTTTTCGTTCTACAAAGCGATAGCTCTGCAGGCGCGAGATTAGTTTTTCCAGGTCGAAGCTTCCGAACATGAGATTATGAATTAGTCTGAGATCCTGGACAGAGGATGTGACCGCAATGGATGCAAGAATTTCTTCAAGCTGCTCGGCCTCTCCATATTCAACCCCTATAGAAAGCATTTCTCCCTGCAGCAATTTGATTGCAACTTCTTCTTCGGTATCGGACTGGGAGCTTGAATAAGATTTCCCTGGCACGGGCATAAGCACGACAATTCCTCTATCGTGGTAGTCCGGCCTGCCTGCCCTTCCGCTCATCTGCAGGAAGTCCTGGACCGAGATCCAGTCTATTCCCATTGCCAGAGCCTCGAATATCACCTGGGAGGCAGGAAAATCCACGCCTGCAGCAAGGGCAGCAGTCGTCACGACTACAGGAAGCTGTCCTTTTGCAAAGAGAGTTTCAACTTTTTTTCTATCATACTGGGAAAGTCCTGCATGATAAGGAGCTGCCTGGATTGAAAGGGCTCCTGCAAGTTTGTGACAGTTTCTACGTGAGTTTGTAAAGACAATAGTCTGTCCCCTGTGCTTTTTTGAAGAGAGCATTGAATACTCTTCTTTTGCGAGCTGGGAAATCAGCTTTGCCTTTTCATTTTCCTGGCAGAAAAGGAGATGTCTGTCTATAGGTACCGGTCTGTGCTCATAAAGGATAAGCTGAGATTCAAGTTTTTTTGCGTAGGCTTCAGGTTTTGCAACGGTTGCAGAGAGGTAGATGAATTGAGCCATAGGTGCCACATAACGTAACCGTCCTATCAGCCCATCCAGCCTGTGCCCTCTTTCCTGATCTTCGAGCATATGGACTTCATCTATAACTACAGTCCCGATTTTGCCCAGAAAATCGGCGTTTCCTGAACGGAGCATATGGTCTATGCCCTCGTAAGTCCCTATAATTATATCTGCACTTGGACTGGTCTGCATTTTCACGCGCTGAGCGGTCTTTATGAGGATTGCGCCAATTTTTATTGAAGTAGTCAGCCCAAGTTTTGAATAGCGTTCATTGAACTGGTCGTATTTCTGATTTGCAAGAGCGACAAGGGGAACCAGATAGAGCATTTTTCCTTTTTTATCAAGAAGGTTCTGGACTCCTGCCATCTCTCCAATGAGGGTTTTTCCGGTTGCAGTTGCCGAGACTACAAACTGGTTTTTTCCTTCCAGAAGCCCGGCTTCTACTGAAAGCGCCTGGACAGGGAGCAGGGTCTCGGATTTCTGGATCAGTATTTCCTTGAACTTTTTTGCAAGAGGAAGATTCTCTATCTTGACAGTAGCTTCTGAAGGTTTTGTCCTTATAGTATCATAACGAGTGAACTCAGGGTCCAGCCTCTCAGGGCTCAGCATTCGGACAGTTCTATCCAGGTCCCTTGTTTTGGAAAGAACCCGCTCCAGGAAATCCACGGATTTTTCCCCGTACGGTACATCTGCTGAGCGGATCGAGCGCAGGAGTTCTTCTTTTGCACATTCCCAGCAGATAAGTTCGTTATGGAACTTGATAGACTTGCTATTTACAAAGTTGAAGCGTTTATTGATCCAGCAGTGCTTGCAGATTTTAACCCTATCTGCATCGAGTTGAAAACCTTTGAGCATTTCCAGAAAAGCAGCCTCATTTGCAGGATCCCCTCCTTCTGCGAGCATGATTCTGTTTGCACTGCGTAAAAGCTCTGTGAACTGCTGCGGAGGAATAAATTCTTCTTTTTTGCCGGTGAGAAGCCTGATTTTATGAGGGCGTGGTCCTTTGTAACTATCCTTTACATGGAGTTCGGCCACATAAAGCGGCTGTTTCATCCGGTCCTTTATAGCCATTATTATTATTTTCGATTTTTCAGCGTAGCTTAGGACCCAGAGCGTCATTGTTTATCCTGATATGTAAATGGTATAAGTAAACTTCCTTTTAGACTCAGAAATCAATATTATGCTGCCTTCTTAATTTTCAGGGGCATATTTTTGCTTTTAGTGGTGATGCGTATTATGTACACTTCAAACATTATTCACATGCACACCTTCTTATTTTACTCTTTTTCGTGTACACGTTCTTTAGCTATCTTTTCTGAGCGACCTGATCTATAGGGTACAATAATATAAATATTTTATCACATAGTAATTATATAAATTGAAGGTATATCTAAAAACTTAATAATAATTAAAAGTACTTACAAAAAGTATTTGCGACAGTTACTTACAGAAATCATTTACGAAATTGTTTGCATAGAGCAGTTATAGAAAGCATTGCGATGGAACCTGTATTGGTAGAAATATATTTCCTTATTGCCTCTCGAAATCCGGTTCTTAAAGGCAAGCCCCTTCCCTTGCAAACCTGCACCTGCAGTTTCTGGTTTCCTGAATGTTTTCAATCGTATCCGAAATGATCTCGAAGATCGCATCCTGGGCTTTTCCCACGACCTCAGTTACTTCATCTGCTGTTAATTTTTGAGTGGTCATCCCACAAGCCTGGTTTGTAACGATGGCAATAGAAGAATAGCACAAACTAAGTTCTTTTGCAAGAGTAACTTCCGGCACGCCAGTCATACCCACAACATCTGCAAACTGGCTCATCATACGGATTTCTGCCCTGGTCTCAAAGCGTGGACCTTCTGTACAGGCATAAATTCCCTCTGTGTGGGAAAGCCCCTGTTTTTCGAGGGCAGTTCTAAGGGCTGTCCTGATTTCCGGGCAGTAAGGTTCAGAGACATCGACATGCATGGTAATATCATCGTAAAAGGTAGAAGGCCTGTTCCGGGTAAAGTCTATAAAATCGTCAAGTACCACAAAACTGCCCACCGGATGCCCTCTCATTGACCCAACGGAATTTGTGGAGATTATGCGCTTTGCCTCAAGGGCATGTACGGCCCAGATATTTGCTCTATAATTAATCCTGTGGGGAGGAATGTGATTTTTTCCTGCGTGCCTGGGAATAACTGCAATTCTTTTTCCTCTTATAGTGGTACAATAGGCGGTAACTTCTCCATAAGGGGTCTGCACTGCCCGGATTTTAAAGTCCCTGTATAAATTGAAACCCACACCACCGAGAACTGCAATTTCAACGTTTTCAGATGCCTTTTCCATTTTATATCTCTCTGAAACTCTTTTTAAAGGCTCTTTTTACCGCCATTTTTTAATTTAAAAATATATATCATAATGAATAAATATTTTTAAAAGATTCTATTCAATTTTTATTTTCATTTTATTTTCATTTTATTTATATTTTTTCATATATAATTATATTTTATATACTTGTTTTATATTTTTTGTTATCATTCCGTCTGATCTTAAACCTCTTTAGTAATTTATTCAATTTCAGGCGAATTTTTCATTTCGTCTTTCCTTTTTTCCTTTTTTGTTTTCAGAAGTCTGGTTTGATACGGAATATTTTATTCCCGCAAGAGCAATGAGAACTGCAATAATGGTTGAATATACGAAATACTGGAGTGTTAGTGATGCGTCATTAGTGACTCCTTCTGAAAGAGATAACGCCGCTAAAATGTATGTGCTTGCACCCCAGAAGAGTAGCCCGGTTGCGATCACAAAGAGAGAGATTGAGACATTTCTGTATATGGGTTTGCCTTCCATCCTTAGATCGAATATTTTTCCCAGGTTCGCAAGCAGCAGGGCTCCTGCATACCACCAGACAGAGGCATTGGCGAAAACGGAGATAAGAGTAAGGGTTCCATGGTACCAGACTCCTTCGGCGGAATAAAGTTTCCATACTTCCATAGCACCATATGCAGTGGCTACAAGACTGGTAAGTATGGCAGCCGTATAGCTGATAAAAACCATTCTCTGTTTCAGGAAAGCATCCCATAGCCTTTCTTTTTCAAGGGCAACAATATCGTCCAGCCCGAATCCCCGATATAACATGTAAAGACCCACAGCTGCAAGAATTCCTACGATTGCACCTTCGGGATAATGAGCAAGCAGGAATATTGCATAAATAAGAAAAGCAAGCCCCAAAGGCACAAAGAAGGTCTGGGATATTTTGGGGTCACTGAAGACATGTTTCAGGATATAATAGGTACTTTCCAGTCTTTCGCTCTGCATTACAACAATTCTTTTTACGGAGTCGATCTTCATGCGGGACTGTACGATAGGAATAAGGGTTTCGTCTTCAGCTCCATCCGAAACAAAAATAGCTCTCTGCACCTCATTCATCTTGAGGAAAGTCTCGAGCTGGTCTGCAATTTTCTGGTCTGAGATGACTCCGACATTTTTGTCCCCTGCAAAAGATATCAGCTCCACGTCAGCTCCCTTTGCCCGCAATTCGTCAAGTATCCGGATTCCGCCGAAAATAGTATTGGTATCCGAATCCTCCGGATCTGCGATTCCAAGTGCAACGGCAGCTTGAACGTTTGCTTCCCGTCCTATTATAGGGGTTTCCAATTTTGCTTTTTCACCCAGGTCATTATCTCGGTCTATGCATATGATTAAGGTCTGCATGGCTCCTCTATAGCTTTAAAAGCTTACTCTATCGCGGAGAGCTGATTATTCCTGAATACAACATCCGGGTCTGGCTCTTAAAGATTATTGATCGGTATCCCCAACAAACTTTTTTAATCAGTTGAGTTGCGGTATTTTTTACAACCATAGTATTTCAATTTATACTTTATAAGCTTGTAGCGTAGTGGAATCATTTTTTAAAACTCGTTTTGGAAGGTATATAAAGCACTGCCATTAAAAATGCTTAAAATTAAAGAATTGCGAAATAAATCTCAACCAGGTAAGTGTAAATTGGTTTCTGGTGCTGGGTATCTAATAGCTGGGGGATTATCTGTCCTGAATAGGCTTCTTATTGTATGATTTGTTTAGAAATAGGAAATCTCACTTTACGATGCGCAAAGTTGAAACACGTTTTTACATACGTTGTCGCATTATTTAAAATTCCAATTATACCTACGCAATGATGGAATCGATCTGTACCTATCACAATAACGGAATTAATCTTTAACGAACTTTTTGACAGTATTCTTTATATGCTTATGATAATATCCAAGATTATTTCTTACAAATTGTTTGAACAATGCGTAACTTTCGGCATATCAGAAGTTGAGATGCCACGCCAAAATATATGCTCTGATATTAATAAAGGTTATATCTCTACATGGGTGAACACATTATCGCTAAACTAAAGCTGAAAGTTGTGAGAACCCCTCCAACCAAGGTTAAAATAATTAATTAGTTAATTTAAAAAAATATAACATAACAGAAAAGAAATTTGAATAAAAAATAATAGAATATCGTGTAAAAACAAGTTTTTATTCACTTTCCTGGCTATTTAGATATTAATCCTTTTGGTATTATAAAATAGGACACCACTATACTGAAAGAATAATGTTAGTTCAATGAGATAAATATATATAGTAAGTATAACGTATTATATATCAAGGTAAAAACGTAAAAAAACAGAAAAGAACTTTACAGTGGGGGAAAAACATGAAAATTCGAGTAGTTAGTTCCAGAGAGGAAATCTTTACATTAAACCCTAATGAACGCATTGTACACCTGGCATTCAGGCCGTCGAACAAGGACATATTTGGACTGGTTGAAACCTGCCCGAAGATTGAGGTAATTCAGTTACCTAAATCTTACATGGCTACGGTCTCAAAGTCAATTGAGATGTTCCTTGAGATGCAGAGAATCCAGCTTCTAGAAGGAGATGTCTGGGGTCACAGGAAGGATTTAAACGACTACTACACCGTTCCATCTTCAGTGTTCGAAAAAATAAAAGAAATGAAAACTGAAGGTAAATCTACTGAGGATATTGAAGCAAAGATTTCAAGGGAGAGCAAGCTTAACCCTGAAATGGTCGCTTATATCATGACCAAAGAAGCTCCTGCCTGAAATAATGTGGGACGATGCATGTCAATAGGCGCTTTACTGGAGATTAGGTTACTAGATGTGTCGAATCTTTCGAATAATCTGATTTCCAGTTAAACACTATATTTTGGGGGCATGGGGAAACTTGAACTTATAATTCAGGTAATTACTTAAAAAGATCCTTTTCTTTCTTCAGGATCAAAAAACTTTTTTCTGTCAATCTTTCAGGCAGCTCGGGCAATTTGTCTATCTTTTATATTTGGTTATGCATAACAAAGCACAAAAAGGCTTTAAGTAGGGTTCACCTGCCAGCAGGACACTGTAATCCAAAATGCTGATAAAATAGCCCAATATGATTTTTCGGTGGTTATGTAAGCTATAGGGCTGCTTAATCAGAACCCAAAAGATATCCAAAGGCTCTGGCGGTAACAACAGCAATTTCCTTCATTATGCTTTTTGGCACACCTCTCGCGCTTGGCTCTTGGTGGGGGCTACTCGTACTTATCCCTTTCACACTAATCATCATCTTGAGACTTCTTGATGAAGAAAAGTTTCTATCCCAAAAGCTAACAGGTTACAATGAATACTGTCAAAAAGTTCGTTACAGATTAATTCCATTTTTGTGGTAGGTATGTTACCATTTATAGTCAACTCAGCAATTAATTAGGGTTTACGTACTGGAAGTACAAAATCAAGTACATTAGACGTTGTGATTATATTTATTTTTTAAACGTGAATGCTTATTGCTGTCGATCTCTTGACCCAAAGTGTAACTTTTATGCATATTGAAATTTAGAAAGTTTTATGTCTATTAGTTACATCACTAAATACTATTACTGAATTTTGGAACTGTGGTCAAATGGTTGAGTTTCTTGACACTAATGCAACATCTTCAGAACTAAGTAAAATGATATCAAGGTCCAAGGAAAAGCTACACGTTGTAAGTCCATATCTCCAGATGTCTGATAGAATAAAAATATTGATTCAGCAAGTGGAAAAGGCATCTCCTAAAATCGATATTAAAATACTGTATCGTTCTGATAAAGATAGCAAAATCAATGATAAAGACATGGATTTCCTTCTAAATCAACTAAATAATGCCAACATTTATGCTCTCGATAATCTGCATGCTAAATGTTACTTAAATGAGGATACAGCCATCATTACATCGATGAACTTGTATCAACACTCCCAGGAAAACAATTGGGAAATGGGAATTAAAATCGATAAATCAACTGACCCCGTTATTTATGAGGACGTTAACCGGCACGTCTCTCTATTGATTAATGTTGGTAAGAGGTACGAAAAGAAATTAATCAATTTTAGAAATATTATCAGTCAAGCCAGCTATGTCGGCACTAAATTAAAAAAGGTTGGTAAAATAACAATAGCAAATAGCTGTTATTGCGTAAGGTGTGGTAAAAGCATTAATTACGACAGAGATAAGCCTCTGTGTCCTACCTGTTTTAAATCGTGGTCAAGGTATATGGAAAAATCATACCAAGAAAAGTATTGCCACTACTGCGGAAACGTAAATAAAACATCATTTAGTAAGCCTTTTTGCATTGACTGTTACAAAGAAGTAAATCAATAATGATACATTACCCGTTCTTTCGAATAGGTAATTTACTCACTTTGGGAGTGATCTACATGAGGAAGGAAGCACCTAATCAGAAAAATGCTATATTTGACGAAATCGTTGTTGAGAGACGATCTCATCGGCGGTTCTGGCAGGAATTCCCGTCAAAAGACGACATCAGGGGCATCATTGATGCTGGTCTTCATGCCCCATTTGCCGCCGCAACTGTGGGCAGCACAAAGGATTATTTTCGGAGATTTTTTGTCCTAAAAATGGGTTCAAAAAGTATGACAACCGCAGCTTCTCTTATCTTTGAAGAGGTCTCGACAATGGTTTCAAAGCTTGAATTTGCTATGGAGAATGACCCGCATCTCCGTGAAAAAGCCATCGGGTTTTCAAACCGGCTTGCTGTGATCAAGAAAATAGGGAAGGTTCCTGGTGTTAGCACAGCTCCATACTTCATCATAGTAGCCGAGAAGAAAGGTTTCCCTGCGGTAGAACAGCAGTCTCTCGCGCACTGTTTGGAGAACATGTGGCTAAAAACGACAGCTCTTAGTCTTGGATTCCAGCTGGTTTCTGCGACAGCTCAAATGGCTGACAATCCATCATTCTGTACAATGCTCGGGATTAATCCTGGTGAATGGGCACTTAATGGATGCGCTGTGGGATATTCAGCCGAAGAACCGTCTCCTTCTATCCTTCCTTCAGTCGATGAGGTCACGCGTTGGCTGGAATGAAAAATCAAATTTACTCTGGCTCACTCTGCATGCTCTGTGAAGCCTGTACCCTGCAAACAGCATAAGTACCAGTGAGATGCAAAATCAATGATGTTTTTATTTCGACAGCCCATATATAGCCTCAAAAACGATGTAGCTGGTAACAATGCATAAAACCTGCAGACAATTTAACGGTAAAACGTACACTCGATGAGTTAAGTTATTTCGGGCTTAGTAAGTCAGATGCCGAGAAGAGGAAAACTATGTGGAAGAAGAGTGGGCTTGGAGCCAGATGCATAAAAAAGGCAAATGGCAAATACGTAGTATACCGCGAATATCCCGGTGATATAAACGATGATTGCCCAAGACAAAGAAATAGAACGTTCTGCCATGAATCTGGAAAAGTACTTAAATATCAACTCTGCGAAGGTGGAGACAACAGCAATTTGAAAGAGGGAATCGCAAACTGTGACCTGCTCTTAACATGCTTACTTTTTTGCTTCCGCTTCACACACTTCATTTAACTCGAGTTTTTTGCACAATGTCCATCTCTAGCGAATCAAACCGCCACCGAAGCGATAATAAGTTATAAAAAAAGCACGATCAAACCCAGCGCTAAAACTATGTCAAATCTGATTCCCATTTTATCCCCCTTCCAAAACATTTAAATGAACATTAGTGGCCCAAAGGTGCAAAATTCTCGACCGTAAAGAAAAAACTGATATCATAGACATTAAAATTTCAATCCCTGTTTTGATGTAAGCTACTTCTCTACTTACCACAATCCAAGCAATTTAAGAGAATACAAACATACAATCCCTGACAGGATATTGATTGCTATAAGCTGACCTTTTATTTTCGTCCATTTTTTTGCTATAATATGATTTCCCCAATATGCCATCGAAGTCGCCAGCATCCCTGTCACAAAAGCCACAACCGCATCAGGAAACCCAAAAATCCTACTGAGAATAAACCCAACTCCCCCAACTATACACATAGGACAGACCATATTACCCCTCTTGATCTTCAGTCTCTATATCGAGCTTACTGAGCTTGATACCCAATTCCATTTCTACGGACATATTTCCTACGCTCCAGAGAATAATCCAGCTAACCCAGCTTTTTGCACTTGTCCAGGAAATTAAATAAATCCTTACAGATTACGCATCCGGACAAATAATATAAAATAAAAAGAATTCAAAATATAAATACATATATAAAAGAAAGAGTGAGAATAAAAATAAGAATTAGAGAAAACAAAAAAAGTTACTTGATTATTCATATATATATTGGTGTAAAAAAATCAGTCTTCAAGGAATTATTTAAGACGAAGCTATCTGAATGACCATCTTATGGAATCAGAGAAACACAACTCATCGTTTTGAAAAACTGTATAAAAGCCCTTGACCTTTGTATAAATAATCAAAATACTTGACAAATCAACGTAGTTTTGTGAACTCAAAAATCCACATGTCACTTCATAAACTTAGATGATGATTTTTTTACAGCATATTTCAGAAGTTGTTAGATTACGAAGACTTCACAGAACCGTAAATCGAAATCCTCTATTGAAAATCGTATTCAAAATTTAGATTTATCCCTTTAGCATGGACACAATCGGAGTTTTTCATTTGCATACAGAATTCCCGGGATTCGGATTGCCTAACATCGGGAATTCTATATGCATTTTAGGATTGCCTGGAACATTTCACTAACAACAATTTAGACAAACTGTTGCGTTTTTCCCATTAATCCCACCAAAGATCTAAATTGAGTCTTGCAATCATAAAAAAGAAACATTTAAGAGTTATTGTTGCGTCATATATGTACTATGGGATATTCGAAGGAATGGTTAACTGAAGAGGAAGTAAAGAAACTACTCGGGCTTCCGAATTTAGACGAAAAGTACGAGACATGGATTCTGTTACTTTATACTCCGGCTTTGAGGATCACAGAAGCCCTTAACGTCCGTGTCCGTGATATTCTCATAGAAAAGAAGGAAATCAATGTAATAGGCGGGAAGAAAAGGAAAGATAACGATATTGAGCCGGTACCATGTAACTTGCAGGTTCTCAGGCAAATAAAAAGTTACTGTGAAAGAAACGACCTTAAACCGTCCGATTATATAATGTTCACCAACAAAGGGAAAAAAGCTGATAGGTCTTGGGCATACCGGAAACTAAACGATCTTTGCAAAGAGGCAGGGATAGATAAGAAGATCGGTACACATACTATGAGAAGGTCAAGAGCCACTCACCTGCTTAACAAAGGGATAGCCCTAGCAAAAGTATCAAGGTACCTAAGGCACAAGAATCTTGCAACCACTATGGCATATCTCAATATCACAACCGCAGATATCCAGAAGGAACTTGAAGAAATGGGAGATCCAGTAAGCGATATCATAAAAGCCGAAGGGTGATCACACGGAACGCGAAATAACTGTGTACCTCCACTACAATTCGGCTAAGATTGCAAAACGGATGAGGACACATGATTATAGATGTGACCACTGCAAAACGATTTTTGATAAATCAGGTCTTAAGAATTCAATTTTTAGGAAAGGTATTCCGAAACACCTAAGGAGGGCACCGCGTGGAACGTGAACGGAAAGTATGCCCCACTGTGCAAGCCTGGCAATACTAAGGAATAGCTGGAAAATAACTTCAAGTTTTCACTTTGGATAGCTCTATAATTCCATTTTCCCAAATAATCATCAGAGACAATATCGGTAACTGAAATACTTGAAATTATATTCTTGTCATTCCTAAGACGACCACACAAGTTTGACTATTGGTGTGATCGATGCAAGCAAGCATTCCAGATGCCTAGAACGCTAATGGCAAAAGATAAGGTGCAAACTCCTAAGTACGTTCAAAACACAGAGGAAGGTCACAAGCAGCAATGAGACTATGACCCTCCCAAACACCACCAATTTATTCCTTCTATTTTTACTGTTTTTCCTTCACTTATACGTTATATAAACGATTTCCGGATTTCGGTAAAGAAAACATCCCATCCAATACAAAAAACCCATAAGAGCTTCTAATGAAGCCGGAAGAATACCAGACACGCAACAAAAGCGAATGTGTTACTTTCAGGATAAAATTTCAATAGTATTGTTTAATCTACATATTTTTTCTATTTCTATCCATATTTGTTATTGAAAATAATGTCATACTAATTGAAAGATAATATATATAAATTTCTAATTACATAAATAGTCATAAAAAGATTTGAGGAGAAATTCAAAATGGCTATGATTCAACAGTCAGGAGAACCCACTTCTGTGAACCATTGTTTCGATCCTTGTTTTAGTTGACTTTACACACTGTCCCCTGCGGAAATGCAGCTTGAGACTATTGGAAGAAAAGAGACTTTGTGAAAGAGTCGTTGAAGGGATGTAAGGGCGGCTGTTGTGGAGCTACTGGATTGAGTAATCTGTAGTTTTTGGATTGTTTTTTATGTATCGAAATTCTCATTGACCACTGAGTATATAGCCTATACCTGGGAGAAATTATTATGATTTTGTAGGCAGGTCGTACTGAATCCCATTTTCAATAGAGAATAACTACTTATAAACCGGACGATTATTATTAATTGATTTATATTAAATTGTTTTGAATTAAAATGTGTTTTATTTAGTCTGTATATGCGGTCTACTCGAACGGCCGAATTCGCATACTGGGGGTAAAGAATGAAAAAGAAATTGATATCTTCTCTGCTAGTGCTATGCTTAGCTTTTTCTGTTGGATTCGCACACGCAAAGAGTTGTGAACCTACAACGTTTTCTAATGTTCCACCCGCTACGTTTGAATGCATGAAGAAAAAGCTTCAGGACTACGGTATCTACGTCCCTCCAGGAAGCAGTGGAGAACTTTCTGGCAAAGGGGTTGCTGCGCTTTTCATGTGGGATGAAAAGTCCAATCTTACCATCCAAATTACGGGAAAACCTGCTATTGTCAGCTGTGAGACGGCAGCCAAGGAAATAACGAAATTCGTAGGAGAATGCCAGGTTTCTTGAGGGAAAGCCTGGGCGAAAAGAAACTGGATACTGAAGGCTGCCAGGGAATTAAGTCTAAAAATTTGACTACAAGCTGATTTTTAAGCATTTCTTTCTACACTTTTTAATATTTTTATCGCGCCTCATTGACTCAGTTCCAAAATCTAGTGATTTTTGCATTTGTTGATCGAAATCTGGAATTCCCAAGAAGAATCCAGGATTCAATCAAATTCGATATTTGAGGTCTACCGGCACCATTCAATAGGTTACGTTCAAAGGATTGTGACCATTTTCGAAATCCAGTGATTTCTAATTCTACGTTCATCACTAGATTTCGGCATTGTGGAGCCTCACTAGCTGGTTGAGATTTCACCTTAGGATGCACTTTGTTGATCTGCACCTGTTTTCCAGACATACCCGCGTACAGAAAACCAAAATATACACCGCGCGAAAAATGAGAGCTGAATGCAGTGATGAGAGCTGAATGCAGTGTGGCGTATTGAAAAGCATCAACTTATATTGATGAACCACTGAATTGTTTGATTGCAGACTTATATAATTGTTGAATTCTATATTCCAATATAAGTTTTACACTTGCTTTTATCAATGTATTGTTGAAACTAAACAATAAAAAGAAAACATAACATTTAGCTAAATAGAAGGATGAAACAATGCAGCAACAGGATGTAATAATGAGGCAACTGGCAGAAACAGTGACAGATTTTATCGAACCTGTAATTCCTTATCTGGTCATCGGGTCTAAAAAAGCGGCTGAAGAGGCTGTCAAAAAAGTTAGGCCTGAAGTTTGGGATATTAAGAAAAACTTGTGGGAAAAACTGTGTTCTAGAGAATGGCCTGAATTGGAAGTAGCCGCGAGAGATATGGTTGTTGCGCCCTCTGATCCGGAGATAAAGCAGGCTTTGATTCAGGAGATTATAAAATTGCTTGGAAAAAATCCCGATTTAGCTAAAGAATTGTTATATTTTATGGAAAACGATGCAATACAGAAGATAATTGTCGAAGATCATTTGGTCAATATAAAACAAAACTCAAGTGACAGAAATAAAGTGTCTGAAAAATTTAATAAGATACTTGAGGAATTCGTAGCAAAAAGCAGTACTGTTCAGGATTTAGAGCAGTTAGGAATCCCGGAAACTGAAACGACTTCCCCTGAATTGAGAGTTACAAATAGAAACGATGATAGTGCCGGAAAGCCGCATCTAAATTATACACACATTCAACTTGACCAGAGAGTTATAATCGAAGGCAGTGCCATTGACATACGAATGGCAAAAATTGCAGAAATTAAGGCTAAGAATCAAAATGAGTCTCAGGGATCACAGGCCTTTTTCTCGCTCGTCTCTCAACTGAAGAGCCCAGTAAAAGAAGAATTTATGGAAAAAGCCCTCGACTTTGCCTGTAATATTCAATACGGAGATTTAAGGTCCCAGTACCTTTCCCTGCTTGTTCCGATTCTGGAGGGGCCAAGAAAGGTAGAATTTATAAAAAAAGCCATTTATTCTGCCTCCAATATTCAAGATGAAGGCGAAAGAGCCCTGGTCTTTTCCTCGCTTGCCCGCCATCTTAGAGGATCGGGCAAAGAAGAACTTATTGAACATATCTTTGACTTCTCCCCCAAAATTCAATATGGAGATGCAAAATTCCAGATCCTTTCCTCGCTTGTCCCGCATCTGTACGGATCAAAAAATGAAACAATCATGGAAAAAGCCCTTGAGATGGCATCAGGGCTTATATCTGAATATCAAAGAGTAGAGTCTGATTCTCTGCTTCTACCATACCTGAAAGGGCAAAGAAAAGAAGAAATCCTGGAACAAGCCCTTGAATTAGCTTATAATCTTAAAGATAAAGATCTGAGGCCACAGGCCCTCTCATTAATAATTCCACATTTGGATGAATCCAGACAAAAAGAAATTCTTGAGAAAGCCCTTGATCTTGCACGCGGGATTCAATCCGAGTATCGAAGGGCACAAGCTCTTTCCTCGCTTGCTCCGTATCTTGATGAACCAAAAAAATAAGAAATTATGGAGGAAATCCTTAATGCAGTAATCATCTTAAAATAAGTTCATCGTAATCGGATTTGTAAAAATCCTCAATTTAAGTCAAAATTTTAAATTTGTTTCTCAAAAAACAAGTAATAATTCAATATAATTGTAAAAACTGAATCCTGAGGAGTATAGTCAAAAAATATGTAGTCTGGGATTGAGAACTACCAAATTCACAACCCGGACATTGAGACATATCGGGAATTAGACGGCTGGATGCTGCCGCATGATACGCCGCTCT
>MCHG01000292.1_pt1 | contig 19535 bp, 20 predicted proteins | sample 787351 | NCBI WGS metagenome assembly MCHG01 (sample SAMN05430296, study PRJNA330682) | permafrost metagenome | biome: Cold desert; feature: permafrost; material: soil; isolation source: enrichment culture inoculated with soil incubated with H2/CO2 at 20 degrees... ... | reverse complement strand
AAAGCTTATATCTTTTAGTGGCATTTTCCTTTCTAAAGGGTTTTACTATAAAGTATAACCCTTTACTTATGTCAATTTTATTGTTGTTAAATCAAATATCAAATTTTCTTTATATGCTTTGTTCATGCTTATGTATTCGGAATTTTTATTAAATATAATTACTTCATCAGACATATTCTCAATTACAGCTACTAATTCATCTTTTTCTTTAATAAGTTCCTTATTCAAAACATGTTGCGTTACGTCAACAGCAGTATGAACAATATACTTTGGTTTTCCTGCTATATAAACTGGAACTATAGACACATCGTAATAGCGGACAATTGTATTGGCATATTTGAATTTCGCTTCTTTAACATAAAAGGACTTTTTTGTTTTAAGAACGTCAATGAGTATCTTTTCAAACTTACTCCCCTCATACCCTTCAAAAATATTTTTTGTGTCTATACTTATTTGATTTTCTATTGCAGTAGATTCATAACTCCAAAAGTCTAAAAATTGTTTATTTGTTTTCAGGAAAATTCTATCTGGTATGCTATAGATTGCAACTCCTATTTGATTATATAACAAAAGACTATAGGCGTATTGTAATCTATCTTCTATCCTTGAATTTGGTTCCTCCTTAAAAAAATACCGTTTTACATTTTGGCACTCATAAGTCTTGAAAGAAATCGTAATCTCTCTTGGTTCTAACTCTTTGGTAAACATAATACAATTACATTTATTCTTAATTTTTGTAAGATTGAATTGAGAGTTAATCCTTATCATTCTGTTTAGATCAATAAGTGATTTTCCTATTAAGTCTACTTTTGAATAACCGGTAAGAGTACTAAATTCTTCATTAATATTAATAACAATATTGTTTTTACTCTGTAATGTTGGTTGTTGAGTAATTCTTTTTAAGCAATATTTTATCATCTATACTCTTCCTTCTCAATGTATTAACAATTCAATAAATTGGCACATTTTATCTCTATTGTACTAAATTGTGTAGCACAAAATTATTATCTTTTGTAAATATTATGATGAATAAAACCTATTCAAACTACCTTATGTATTTTTTATCAACACTGAAAGGAGTTTTAAAATGCTCTACCTTCTGATGCAGACTTTCCCTGATATACCCAGAAGTACATTATTGGAGCAAGCTTATCATTCTAATTTAAACAACAAAAATTTTATACTTTTTATTATATATCGGTTGACTTGAGGTTTAATTAATATTGTTTGTTCTAATAATTATTTAGCTATAGCAATAAAAAGTACCCCCTTGCTACAATAGAGATATGAAGATTATTTTGATTTGTGATACACCATTCATAAGCAATAATAATCACTCCTATGATGGATTCATCCTTATGAACGTACATTCTCATAGGTCTCTTTGAAAAATATTCTATGTTTATGATTCGTAATAAAACAGAAAAAAAGGCTACCAAAATATATTATTTGGTAGCCGAACCATCATTGTTATTTAATAACTTAGACTTCATGCTTTGCGTCCCTATCTTTCGATAGGTTTGCCTTTATCATTATGTATATTATTGTAATATCTTAGAAATTTAACTGAATACCTCAATCACCTGCTACATCTTTTTGAAACCTTTCAAATATCTATTGTTATCCACTTCCAACCATATTTTTATCTTAACCTCCGGATCAGTACTAAGATGCAGTTTTTCATAGCTTCACTCCTACAATGTTCTAAGAGTATTGCTGCAAAGTACAGGATCACTTCTATTATTTTTATCCCTATAGGAAAGTTTATGTTTATATTAAAAAGTCATAAATAATTCCGATAATACACTAATCTAAGTAGTAATATATTGCTTTTCATACAAGGTTGTCCCAAATTTTGCAATGTCAAACGTAGGGTATATTTGTTCTTTTACTGCTCTTTGGAATCCTTCATTTGTATAAGTAGTTATATCAAAAGGTATATTAACAGTCTTTAAAATTCTTCTAAGATAGACATGCTTATCATAGCTACTCATTTCTACATCCCAAAGAACGACAAAAAGATGTAAATAAGTGGTTTCATAATACAAAATTTTCTCTGGTTGAATCACTTCAACAATGATATTGGTAATATTTTCAATATTGTTTTCCAAGTTTATTATCAACTCCTTATTTATATTGATAATCCAAAAACTTTATAAAAACTATCAAACTTGAATTATAATTATATGCCTATAAAACGACGCGAATTGTCGTAATTTGGTATATGTATGAAAATAATAAATTTATTTATATTTTTATGGTATTGGCACTCAATACACTGGTATACTTAGATGAGTTATGAAATTCAAATATAAAAATTAATTCATTGTTATGAAATTCAAAAGGAGTTAATTGTTTATGAGTTATGAGAAAAATAAAGGTGGGAGACCCCGATCTATTACACCCCTCCAAGAAATCATAGTTTTCAGAATGTACGAAGAAGGTAAAGCTTTAGCAGAAATTGCTTATAAAAATAATATATCAGCCAGTACAGTATATAGAATTGTGAAAAGATTTAAAGATGAAGTGATGGAATGATTATTACATGAAGTAGCCCTCACCTTGCATAAGGTGAGGGCTACTTTATTAATTTACAGAAAAATTAATGGGTAGCTATTATTCAAGGTAAGGCGTAACAACTAACCATCTTACTTCACAAATAACTGCCTTTATGATCACAATGATATTTTTTTCTCTGAAGTTAGAGTATGTAATGAATTGAGTTTGAGAACAATTTATTTACAAAACATAGAGCCAATATTAGCAAATTAATAAGATGATATAAAAAAAAAAATTAAACAATCTGTATAAGCTACAAAGATATAGTCATACTAAAAAGAGTAACTTTTGGAGGTGACTATTGATGAAAATAAATAGTAATATTAGTTGTACAGTAGATGAATGTACGTATAATGTAAAAGGAAAAGATTTTTGTTCATTAGAGAAAATACTAGTAGTAAAGAATACTGATCAAGCTAAAGATAAAGCGCACACTGATTGCCATAGCTTTGAATCTACAAGGGTGAAATAGGTTGAGAACTAGGAAATAAGTTCAGTATAGGAAAATCTTAGAGAATTTTACTCAGCAGAGATTTAAATAATGTAAAAAAATGATTTAGATACAATTGTATCTAAATCATTTTTTTTGTTTAAGTTTCTATCCAAATAAAGAATAAACGAAAAAGAGCTACTTATTTAGCTATCAAACTTTTAATGGTATTCTCTTAATAAGATTCCGTTCAATATAATATTTTGAACATTTACCCTTATAAACCACCCTATTTCACATAATAACTCCCTTTATGGATTATAATCTTATTTTTTATCTCTAAAGTCGTGAGTATGTAATGGATTGAGTTTATAGGCAGGTTCATTTTTTGATGTAATTTATCCACATCCCAATATCCCATTTTAATGTATTTTAGAATTTGTTTTTCGTCCTCCGTTAGGGAAATTGGGTTAGTCTCTTCTTTTTCAGTGTTTGTAGCTGAGAACATTGGAAATATATCCTCTAAAATATCTTTGCAACAAGTAATGATCTTTGCACCCTCTTTAATGAGGAGATTGGTCCCCTTACTATTTGGGGTATTCACATTACCTGGTAGGGCGTAGACTTCCCTTCCCTGTTCTAAGGCATACTTTGCGGTAATCAAAGATCCACTTTTAGCAGCGGCTTCAATAACCACAGTTCCTAAGGAAAGGCCACTAACAATTCTATTTCTCCTAGGAAAATTATATGTTAAAGGCTGGGTACCAGGAGGGAACTCTGATATGACGAGACCAGTTTCTATAATCTGCTTGTATAAGTACTTGTTTTCTTTGGGATAGACCACATTTACACCATTTCCTAAGACTGCGATTGTCTTTCCATTATTCTTCAAAGCCCCTATATGAGCCATAGAATCTATTCCTCTTGCTAATCCACTGACTACAGTAATGCCACTATGAGCCAAATCTAAGGCAATTCGTTCACTCATCTTTAGTCCATAATAAGAAGCATTCCTAGAACCTACAATAGAAATACAGTTTTCAAATAGAGAAGTCTCCATTTGACCACAGTAGTAGATTACAGGTGGTGGAAGGTAAATATTCTTTAGTATAGGAGGATACTCGGGGTCTTGAATCGTCATGTATTGAATATGATTTTTTTGCAGTAATTCTAAATGCTTTTCTAGTAGACAGTCTTCCTTACTTGTAAGAATTTCAAAAATCTTCTTCTCATCTATTATGGGACAGTAAGTGAGGGCGTCTCTGCTGGCGTGGTATAGGGATTTCATATCTTTAAAATAATCGTATAGGTCGTAGAAACTTTTGACGCTAATCTTTTTCAGTAAATTCACCCATAGAATATAGTCTCTTTCTTCCATATTAATAAATCTCCCAATATTTTCGGTCGAGATTTCTATACTGCAAAGCCTCACCAATATGTACTTCGTTTATACGATCTACTCCTTCAATATCCGCCATGGTTCTAGCAAGCTTAATTATTCTATGATATGCTCTTGCGCTTAGATTCATATGATCAAATGCATGTCTCATGAGAAGTTCTTCGTTTTTACCTAAGAAGCAGTACTTTTTGATTTGGCTGGCAGATAATTGAGAATTAAAATAAATCCCTGCATCCTGATAACGTTCTAATTGGATATTTCGAGCTATATTTACTCTAGTACGAATATCGCTAGAAGATTCACATACCTCTATGGTTTGTAGATCATCAATTTTTGTTCTTTTCACTTCTGTATGAATATCAATTCTGTCTAGTAAGGGCCCCGAGATTTTGCTCAGGTAGTTTTTAATCTGTCTAGGTGTACACTGACAATTGTGATCCTCATCAGCATAATACCCACATGGACAAGGATTCATGGACGAGATGAGTAAAAAAGATGCTGGATAGGTAATAGACGCACTAACTCTAGAGATGTTGACTATATTATCTTCCATAGGCTGGCGAAGTACTTCTAATGCGCTCTTTTTAAACTCGGGCATTTCATCTAAAAATAGCACACCTAGATGAGACAAAGATACTTCTCCTGGTTTTGGATAGGTTCCTCCACCAATTAAGGAAATGGTTGATATGGTGTGATGAGGACTTCTAAAAGGTCTTTCAGTAATTAAAGGTTGTCCTTTTAGGAGTCCTGAAATACTATAAATTTTTGTTACTTCCAAAGATTCTTCAGGTGTCATTTTAGGCAAAATGGTGGGAAATCTCTTAGCGAGCATGGTTTTTCCTGAGCCTGGAGGACCTACCATAATCATATTGTGATAGCCAGCTGCCGCTATTTCCATAGCCCTTTTCACGCTATCTTGACCCTTCACTTCATTAAAGTCTATTGAATGATTGGGTTCAGCACCTAACATTTCTTCGATATTCGTCTTATATTCTTCTAAATCTGTTTTCCCTGTTAAATATTCGATGACTTGATAAATATGTTTTGCAGGGAGTACTTTGATGCCACTTACTAAAGATGCTTCTACTGCGTTATCTTGAGGCACAATAATTGACTTGAACTTGTTATTTCTCGCTGCTACTACCATGGGTAGTATGCCTTTGACTGGTCGGATATCTCCTTTTAAAGACAGTTCACCTATGAATACATAATCGCATATAGTAACCTTAGGAGTCATACTCTCAGAAGCGCAAAGAATACCTATAGCAATGGGTAAATCATAATAAGCACCTTCTTTTCTTATATTTGCAGGTGCTAAATTAATGGTAATCTTTTTCATAGGATATCGAAAACCATTGTTTTTAATGGCAGAAAAAACTCTTTCCTTTGATTCTTTAATTGCAGTGTCAGGTAATCCTACTAAAGCATATGTGGGAAGACCGCTAGAGATGTCAACTTCAACTTCAACGATAATTCCGTCAATTCCATTTATAGAAGAGCTATAAATATTAGACAGCACATGCATCACCTCTAGTTTGATTGTATCAAAATAACCTAAATATTGCTATATGATAACATATTTTTTTGTATAATTAATGTAAAATCAAATTACTGATATTTTTAATTCTCTAATAAATCAAAAAAAGGAGCAGATGTGACATAGGTTACTGCCAAAGTAGAATCTCCACATACTAATCGGTGTCTTCCAAGAAGCCACATATCCCCTTGTCTGCTTAATTTAGGATTTTTTAGTTCTTCTTCAACATCAAGTTCCTCTTCCTTGATTTCTTTACCGTGAATCTCATTAAATAGCTGATCATTTCTGGAGGTTCAAATCCAGTGAAGGCTATATTAAAATCTGAGTCTTCCATCTCTTAATAATGAAGATGCTATTGTTGTCGTGGTTGTAGCACAAGTGCCCTTAGAAAATCGAAGGCTGGAGATATTACTGTTGAAGATTGGAAGAAGTTTATTGATGAACAAGAAAAGTAGCTAACAAAAACTAGATATGTTCCACCTGTTTTATTGTATCAAAGATAAATTTAACTTTATACAAATCTATTATAAATACGCAAATAATTTTATTTTACAAAAGTATGACCCCCCACGCAAAAATTCCCTCAAACTATTAGTCTGAGGGAACAAATAAAAAATGCTCTAAACTCGTGGATTTTGATAAAACAATGATACTGATGTGTAAAAATATTTAATTGCAGCCTCTATATCAATCTGCTGATACAGTTAAACCGTTGAGTTCTCCTTAGTTAAAGATAAGTAAGGACGATCAAAACGTTTTTCATAAGCATTATTTGCTTTAAGCTGTTGATCCCATAAGTAGTTTAATAGTCCAATTTTAGAAAGTAACTTAAAGAGAATTCCAATACCCTTTCCAAACAGAATTGGCATAGCCAATTGGCGAATATCCGCTGGATTGAAGTTTCCTTCACACACCAAGTTCACAATGGCCTTTACCATCGGTTCAATCATCTTTTCTTGAGCCTTAGCCGGCCTCATCTGCAAACCTTCTACCCCACCCTTAATGACTGTGCCAAGATAAGTTCTTTCCAATCTGACAGCCAATAGTTCAAAATATGCCTCAAGATAGTAAGATTGGCTACTTTCAGGAAAACCAGATTGTACAAAAAAGCTTATACTCCCTTTGGAGGCTTGAAGTTCCTCTATAAATGCCATGACGTGGGAAGGCATTGCATGAACATATAGGGGCATGAAGAACATTACATGTTTCTCACTTTTAAAAGCCTCTGCCCACGCATCCCATTTATCTCTTTCCTTCAAGTCACGAATCTCAACCCTATCACAAAGGGCTTCAACAGCTTTGTTTAGAATAAGTGCCGAATTGCTGCCACCCCTTCTAGGAGAACCGTTGTATATCACTAGCTTTTCTATAGGTTTAATTGACGCAAATGTCACAGCCTGATTTTTAGCCTTCCTTAATTCCAGTGGGCTCAATTGAAGACTGCCATCTTTAACAATGCGATATGATTTAGATTTAAAATGGTAGGCGGTACGATACAAATAATCCTCAATAACCTGTTCTTCCTGATTTGTTAAACCTTCGGTATCATAGTAAAATACCATATCAGGATAGCACTCATATCTAGCAACATGATGACATTCTCCATCTACCATTTCTATATATGGATGGTAGTGGGGAATTGTCCTGTCAAAAAAAGCTTTAGCTTGTTGGCTAATAAATCCTTGGGCTGTATTCATTAGTATAATTATAGTATCACTGTTTACATAGTCGGGATAGAATTCAGCCATTTTATCTTTCATTACACATCTACCAGGAGTCTTGAGCCAACAGCTCCAACATCCAATGCATGCAGTTATAGATTGACCTTCTAATCTGACAACTTTCAATGGTTCATCATAAAGATTTTGAATGACTTCATAAATTTCAGCATCTTGTTTGTCTCTTAGATCAAACAAAGTTTTCATGTATACCCCTCCACCTTTTTATAATTTAGAAATTATCTGATTTGTTAGAAATATTCTAGTAAGTAATGTGCAGCTTCAGTCTTTAAAATCTAATCATAATTTGACCTGCACTAAGAATTGTTGAGTTCAACTTTTCGCTATCATCGATTGTTCTGACCATTTCAGTTGGGTTACTATGTTCAATCCAATTTGCCACACCCCTTGCCAAAAATAGAGGGTTTTCTTCATCCCCATAAATCCTGAATTCTTTACCGAGCACCTCACGCTGATCTAGTAATGTCAAACCTAGAACCAAATTTCCTGTATTCCACCAGGGGTGTAAGCATTGTTTACTACCTTTTCGTTGTTCACTTTGTCCCCTTGATATGTCCTCATGTCAATGCGATTACACCTACAATAAAATTTGTAAAGAGATAGGGAATATCACTCTATCTGAAGTTTCTAAACTTAACAACAAGGGCTTCACTCTGATAAGTAGTGATCCTAAATACAAAGAACTGGTCTAAATCCAATTTAATCCATTATATCATTAGTCATATTGAAATTTTGACGTAAGCTCACTCTATTATCACTATTTCTGTTATTTTATGTATCTAAACTGTCAAAAGTAAGTAAGTAGACCAAGGGAACTTCCCCCTTAGCCCCTCTCAGAACCGTACGTGAACCTCTCAGCTCATACGGCTCCCATCATCCAGCTGTTGGTAATACTCCATATTTCCAGTGTGCAAACAGAATGCTCCTAATACAATTTTATTATACAACAGATTGTGCAAAACAACCTGATTATAAGTTGGTTCTCCAAAGTAAAAAGCTCCTCTTGCTAAATCAGTTAGATATGTTAACGGCATAATTTTTACTAGAATAGCAATAACTCCAGTGGAATGTGATATTGGAATAATCCTGCCTACCAAGAACATTTGCGGCATGCAAATTAGCAAAGCACCCATTTGTGCAACCTTGGCGTCTTGAATAAAACCTTTCCTTCTTCATTACACCAGTAATCTTATCTATCATAACTGCTCCTCCTTAATTCATTAATCTTTAATATTTTCCTTATTTTCTAATTCATTAACCTCATCTTCTACTACTTCTGATAAAATTAATTCTTTTGCTTGACCCAGTATTTTTGAAGGAACATACAAATCTATACCAAAATTTTTCATTCCCATATAGATACTTAAGTACCCGCCAGTTTCCTTATGCTTTTTTAATACAGGAATTCCATTACCATTTAACATAGATTCGATAACATTAATAGAAGACACATTGGACAAAAATATAATGGAATCATATAACTGATTCCATTAGTTAATTTATTATAAAGATTGTAAATTATTATCATAGAGAAAGAAAAATTTGGATTTGACAGCAATCAAGAGAGTTATTTTCCCATCTCCTGGGTCACCCCGCACCAACATGATCACCTCGTGTTTTCATATCCTGCGTCGATACGCCTTCATCGCGAATATATAAGCAATAACCATGATACCGACACACCACGCGAGGGCTATCCAGATATCGTTTCCGACGGGTTCGGAGTTCAACAGCGAGCGAATCGACTCAACGATTGATGTTACAGGCTGATTCTCAGCAAATACACGGACGACGGTTGGCATTGTTTCTGTCGGAACAAAGGCTGAACTGAGCATGGGCAGGAAGATCAGCGGATACGAAAATCCGGTCGCGCCCTCCATAGTTTTTCCCGTAATCCCCGCAATGACCGCGACCCATGTCAGCGCCAGCGTGAACAGCGTGAGTATTCCCGCTACCGCAAGCCAGTTAAGTATTCCTGCACTTGAACGAAACCCCATAATGAGCGCGACGAAGAAAATTATAACGACTGTAAGCATATTAGACACAAGCGATGTCAGCACATGACTCCATAACACCGACGAGCGTTTGATGGGCATGGAATTAAAGCGTGAGAAAATCCCTTTTTCCATATCCAAAAACAGACGCATGGCGGTGTAAGCTATACCGCTGGCGATTGCCATCAAGAGTATGCCCGGCAACTGGTAATTAACATAATTCACGTTATTGCTCAAACTCGTTTTTATCGCTCCACCGAACACATAGACAAACATCAGCATCATCGCAATCGGCGTTAGTGCGACCGTGATAATCGTGTCCGGGCTGCGCAATATGTGCTTCATTAAGCGCCCGGTCAGCACGCTAGTATTGTTTTTCATTTTGTTTGACCTCCTTTACCGATGATTGCGAGGAAAATCTCCTCGAGTGTCAGCTGTTTTTCGATATATTCTTTTTTTGCGGGTGGGAACAGCTTTTTGAGCTCTTCAAGCGTTCCGTTAGCGATAATTTTGCCCTCGTTCAGGATCGCGATTTTGTCGGCAAGCTGTTCCGCTTCATCCAGATACTGTGTTGTGAGCAGAATCGATACGCCGCTGCCGGCAAGCTCCTTAACAGTTTTCCAGACCTCAAGTCGCCCCTCAGGGTCAAGTCCGGTTGTCGGCTCGTCAAGAAATATGACAGAGGGCGTTCCCACAAGGCTCATTGCTATATCCAGCCTGCGCTTCATACCTCCGGAATACGTACTCGCCCGTTTCTTCGCCGCGTCAGTAAGCCCAAAGCGCTTGAGCAGGTCGTCGGCAACTTGGGCAGGTTTGGGAACACTCCTTAGATTTGCAATCAGTATAATGTTTTCCTGCCCCGTCAATATCTCGTCCACAGCGGCAAACTGCCCGGTCAGGCTTATATTTTCGCGCACCTTTTCTGGCTGATGCGTAACGTCAAAGCCGTAGACGCTTGCGGTTCCTCCGTCAGATTTCAAAAGTGTCGAAAGGATGTTAACAACCGTTGTCTTTCCCGCCCCATTGGAGCCGAGTAGGGCTAAAATCTCACCTCTCTTCACTTCAAAATCGACGCCTTTTAGGACTTCTGTGTCCTTGAAAGACTTTCGCAGACCTTTCACTTCAATTGCTTTTTCCATCCCGATATCCCCCTTTACTTTTTTAATTTATCCGTAAACTTTTTCATTGCCTTGTTAACTTCTTGGTTAACAAATTCTTGATTGATGTCAGCGTAAGTTTTTAAATTTTTGATTAGATCGTCACAGAAAGCCGCTACGTCACTGCCCGTCACTTCGAGCACGCCTTTCCCAAAGGCCGCGCCCTCTTCAAAAAAATCGATAATCCCCGAGAGCAAACCCGTCCCTTCGGTTAGCTCAACAGGGCCGACTTTAAAGAGATATTTTTGAATCTCGTTATAAACAATCTGATAATCTTGTGGGAGCGCTTTAACACGTGCCACGTGCGCTCGCCACTCTTTTTTGCCTTCGATGATATCTTTTATGCTCATTTTATCCTCCTATTTACCTAATTTTTTAGCGATATTATTGTTGAGTTGCTTGCGCCACTTGTCGCGATAAGACTTTGCCCCTTCTTCGCCGACTAGCGCTGAACAGAAGCCTTTGATATCGTCACCCAAAACCTCTTGGACGCTCCGACCGTTCGCCGCCGTTTCTTCAAGCAAATCAAGCGCGCTGTCAAGAATTGGCATGAGGTTGCGACCGGTGAAATCTGAGTCTGGCCAAAGATTGGCCTTTATTTTTTCCCATACTGCTTGATAATCAGCCGGCAACTTTTTGGCTCGCGATTCAAAAGTTTTCAATTCTTTAGTCATGTCACTGCCAGTGATTTTTTCCCAAATATTCATTATATCCTCTCCTTTAAATCGTTAATTTTTGATGATACGAACTCCCATTTTTCCCAGAACTTCCGCAGTTCCTCGCGCCCTGCATCGTTGAGTGTAAAAAACTTTCGCGGCGGCCCCATATCGGATGGTCTTTTTTCTATATCTACTAGTTTATTTTTCTCAAGCCGTACCAGGATGGTGTAGACTGTCCCATCCACAACGTCCAAAAATCCGAGAGTATTCAGCCGCCGCGTGATTTCGTAACCGTAAATTTCCTCGTGGCTTATAATTTCAAGGACACAGCCCTCCAGCGAACCTTTCAGCATTTCAGTAAGATTTTCCAACGTAATCCCTCCTTGCTATTTTGTGTGACTTTTATGCAGTAATACTTACTACTAGTATATAGTACCACTCATTAGTGTGGTTGTAAAGAATTTTTTTTGAGGAACCAAAATATATCTCTAAGTAATATTTGTAATCTTTTTCATTATGATCACGAGAACAGTACTCGGTATTTGCCACTTTGCACAGGAATGGCATCAGTCTATGAGGACGGGTTCTCATGGAATTCAAATCCGGAGTGAAGAATGTGAATCCATAATATAAAAAAACATGGCACTCTACAAAATTATAATGTAAGATGCCATGCTATATTATGATTAAAGCGGAATAATCATTAGACATTAGCTTTTCAACTGTAAATCATTTAGTTGACATTGATAGGTTGTCACAAGGGATATGACATGTTAACCCCATTTTATATTAAATATATTCCATATGTTGGAAATATCATATAATATTATGATTAACAGTATTATATCGGGAGGTAATGTATGTCAAAGAAAGATTATAGTAAATTAGAGTCACATGTTATTGATGTTTTATCAAGGGACAAGTCATTTACATACAATTTAGAGGAATATAAAATTCTATCAGTTGGTAAACATCATCCGAATGAATTTAATCCCACTGATGATTTAGCTATACCTGATATTTTAATTCCATAAAAAAATATGGAAGATGTTTTTCAATGATCTTCCACATTTACCTATTTAATATTTTCAATATTTTCTTGGCTTATAACCCATTGTGCTATTGGTCTAGCAACTGCCAAAGCCAATTTTACTGGTACCGCATTCCCAATTTGTTTATAAATAACATCTAATTTTGCGTTTTCGCTCTTCTTCATGCTACCACCGTTACTAAATTCATACCAATCTGGAAATGTCTGAATTCTTGCAATTTCTTTAACTGATAGTCTTCGATTATTTTCCTCTCCTTCTGGAAAGATAAATTTATCCTTACCAGTATGTTCCATCGGCTTACCTCCAGGATGAATTGGAGCTTGCCTACCTGAAGCCTGAATTGTAAAACTTGGTTGATTCCAATTCTTCTTCCTATTTCTTGACATAAAAATACTTGAATAAGAACCTGTGAAAAACGGTCCTGAATTATCTTCCAAATCACCTATTGCATCTTTTAATGTTAGAACATTTTCAACTCCATAGCCATGAGTAGGATTTGGAAACTTATATTCAAAGTCAATATCATTTCTTACTCCTACTAGTATTACTCTTTTTCGTATTTGAGGAACTCCATATTCAGATGAATCTAATAATTTATGATACACGGTGTATCCTGCTGCAGAAAAATCCTGTAATATCTGCCTAAACACCTCACCTTTTCCTAATGTCATCATTCCTTTTACATTCTCTCCTACAAATATCGCAGGATTACTTTGCATAATGCAACGTATAAAATGCAAATATAGGAAATTTCGTTTATCGTCTATTAACCGTGGTCCTGCTTCTGAAAATCCAGGACATGGGAAGCCTCCAAGAACTATATCTGCTTTAGGAAAATTCTTAATTTTTCTTATATCTGTTTTATCTATAAAAATTTGTTCTGTTCTGTTATTCCGATATGTTTGTGTCGCTTCATCGAAAATGTCATTTACATAAATGGTATTAAAAATTCCTTTATCACAATTTTCTTGGTATGCCGTTCTAGACTGTAATATTTGTGTAAGTGATTTTTTTCCCACTACAGCTTCAATTCCCGCCAATTCAAACCCTAAATCGAATCCACCGCACCCTGAAAATAATGACAATAAATTAAATTTATTTTGATCATAATTTATATGGCTAAAATCTATATCACTACTTATAGCTGAAAATTCTTCCTTCTCTTCTTCAATTTTTTTGAGTAATAATTCTTTAACTTCATTGATGTCATAGTCAGGCGCAGGCTTAAACTTACCTCTGCCTCTTTCCTCAATTATAACTGCCATGTTGTCTCCTTTCTTCTTTTCATTTGGTTAGAATTATACCTCTCAATTAGGTTATTATCAACGTTTTCTATTATCTCTCCTTAACAAATATATAGAGATCCAATAACTATTAACTCTAAATTTTTTGTGTATTTGTACACTGTGGGAATTTAGTACACCCATAAAAATGGCCATAGCGACCATTTTTTACACTCATAGACGAATTACATTGAGAACATATAACTAATTTAGTTTCTTCTTTATTTTTTGTATGACGATATGTATCATCTCTATTCCAAATATTCTCAAAGAACATTATTAATCTATCACACAGTTCTCGATTTTTTAAGACAATATACTGACCAACTTCAGAATGGATACCTGAATACTCTAAGTTAACATTATTATCAAATTTGTAAATATTTACATTATCTAGATATAAGAATTGAGTTGGAGTGAAATTGCATGACGTTATAACTGCAATATCGTCAACAATTATAAATTTTCCATGAACTGAAGAGTTAACCCCATAGGAGTGTTTTTCGGTAATATTGTAATCTTTTATAAAATTAGAGAATGCAAACACATTTTGAGGTCTTCTACAACCATTGGGTGAATTTTTATTTTCATCTACAAAAGTTTGGGATAATAGTTTTATTTCAACATCCTTTTTTGAATCATTTAGTAATTCTGCTAAAAAACCTCTTCTCTTTTCATATCCTACTTCATTTACGTTACTACTCTTATAAGCTCTATTATAATTGTATTCATAAGCAGAAATATGTTGAGCGCAAATATAAATCCTATCATTAGCTTTTTTTATTAAATTTATTAACAAATTTTCAGCGTAATCTTGAGAATTATTAAAGAAAGGCGCTGTATAAAAGTTCGCATCTATAGTAGGTGTTATTTGATCTTTTTCTATAGAATAGTTATACCTATTTATCTTTTCTTCAAATGAATTAATACTTATTGAATTATTTAATAGAGCTTCAAAGAAAAATTGAGCACTTTGATTGCAATCCGTTTTATTATCCACAATAATCATTAACTCATCTTTTATTTTATCTCTTACAGCCAGATTTGAGGATGTTAGTGCTATTGCACCTGATCCATTTTTGAATTTTATATAAAAAGATTTTATATGAAGACTATAAGGCATACTCCCTCTAGAGAATAGTTTCACTTTTTTACTTCTTAAGTACATATGGGGAAAAATATATAAATTGTAATTTTGATTACTGTTATTTTTTATATCAGTATATATTTCTACTGCCATATCAAATTTCGTTTTTAACGATTTATAGCATTCTAAATTAGTATCTATGTCAATAATTTTTTGCGGTTTATCTGCATCATATCCTTCAAGAGGAATAGAAATGATATTAATTTTTATTCCACGTAATGATAGCTTCTCTAGAAATTTATGTAATACCGGGTTATTATATAAATATAAGCTAGCATTTATTTCGTAGATATTACTTTCATTAGCCTCTAAATACTTAATGAATTTCTTTAGTATATTTGGGCTACTTCCTTGGACATAATATTTAAAAGAATCTTTATATTCATTAGGTCCATCTTTAAACAAAAAAATCTTACTCATAAGCTCTTCAACCCTTTCTAGTAATAGATAATACCATAGCGGAATATTTTAATCATTCTATCCTTTACATTTATGTTTCCTTTGCTTATATTGCGTTTACCTTAGTTTTATAACGTCTAATTTCATTTAATAGAATGAACATAGAAATTATCATCCCAATTTCTCTAATATTCGTTATGCCAATATTAATTAGTATAAAATAGTACCTAGTAGGATCACCCAGTAATATATGTTATGCTATTTTGTACATACATTGTTACTACCTCTAGCATCGAATCGTACTTAGAGATAATTGATTTAATCTAATTATCTTCATCTAAAACCTGATTTATATGTTTCCCTATGTAATCTCCGCCACCAAAAATCTTATTGTCCTTTTAGTAGCCCTGAAATACTATAAATTTTTGTTACCTCCAAAGATTCTTCAGGTGTCATTTTAGGCAAAATGGTGGGAAATCTCTTAGCAAGCATGGTTTTGCCTGAGCCAGGGGGGACCTACCATAATCATATTGTGATAGCCCGCTGCTGCTATCTCCATAGCCCTTTTTACGCGATCTTGACCCTTTACTTCATTAAGGTCTATTGAATGATTGGGTTCAGTACCTAGCATTTCTTCGATATTCGTCTTATATTCTTCTAAATCTGTTTTTCCTGTTAAATATTCGATGACCTGATAAATATGTTTAGCAGGGAGTACTTTATAGAAGAACTATAAATATGAGACAGCACATGCATCATCTCTAGTTTGATTGTATCAAAATGACCTAAATATTACTATATGATAACATAATTTTTCGTATAATTAATGGAAATTTAGTTATATTAATAGTACCTTAACTTTTACACTAATGAGTTAGTTTAAAAACCGTTACATTAGTAACATCTGTCGCTTATGAGAATATAGTATTATGAACACGAATTTACCTAGAGTTAGAAAATAACTCTAAATTTTATTAAGAGGTGTTAAAATGAGTATTTACGATCCAGCAAATCAATATAGTCTCAGCCCCAGTGCTGCAAGACGTTTATCTAATTCGACAAAAACTAATCCAATGATGGAATCAATCACGCCGAGATGGCTTCTTACTTTTCTTCCTTGGATCTCTACTGAGGCAGGAATATACCGGGTAAATAAGGTAGTAAGTGAATCATCAGAAGAAACAGTTTCTTCAAATATAGGAGAACATGAGATACCACACTCTTTCCAAAATTACGATCATAGACCGAAAGAATATACCTTAAACCTTGTGCAAACTATTTTAAAAATGAACAATCAAATTACTGATATTTTTAATTCTCCTATAAATCAAAAAAAGGAACAGATGAGACTTACTATTGAAACAATGAAAGAGCAACAAGAATGGGAAATTATCAATAATGATGATTTTGGACTTCTTTCTTCTGTAGCTCCTTCTATGAAAGTTTCTACTAGAAAAGGAACCCCTACTCCTGACGACATGGACGAATTGCTTACAAGAGTGTGGAAAAAGCCAGCATTTTTCTTAGCACACCCTAGAGCAATTTCAGCCTTTTGTAGAGAATGTACCCGAAGAGGTGTGCCTCCTGTGGCAATAAATTTACACGGATCGCCATTTGTAACGTGGAGAGGAGTACCCATTGTTCCCAGTGATAAAATGCCTATAGATAGTACAACTGGGACTACAAGTATTTTATTAATGCGCGTTGGAGAACGGGAACAAGGAGTTATCGGTTTACACCAACCAGGAATACCTGGAGAATGTCACGTTCCTAGTTTATCTGTTCACTTTGGTGGAATTGATAATATGGGCATTGCCTCCTATATTATGACCTTGTATTTTGGAGCAGCTATATTAACAGAAGATTCATTAGGTATACTTGAAAATATAGATGTAGGAAAGTTCCATGAATATGATTAAAACAAAAGAAGATAAAATCTTTCAAGAAATAAATCATGATTATTACTTTTTGCCCAACTATAAACCTATAAGTTCGAAACTACAAACAAATGCTCCTTATCATAAACCTGAATTGGACACTTACTCCATTCGCAAGGACTTCCCTATCTTACACAGGAGAGTCAATGGTAGGCCTTTGATATGGCTTGATAATTCCGCAACCACTCAGAAGCCTCAATGTGTAATAAATGCACTAGATCATTATTATAGTGCTTATAACTCAAATATTCACCGGGGTGCTCATACTTTAGCACAGCTTGCTACAGAGGCATATGAAGGGGCTAGAGAAAAAGTTAGAAAGTTTATCGGAGCGCACTTAAAGGAAGAAATTATTTTTGTTCGTGGAACTACAGAAGCCATCAATCTAATTGCAGAAACTTTTGGAGACAGCAAAATTCAGGAAGGCGATGAAATAATCGTCACTCTTATGGAACATCATTCTAATATTGTACCTTGGCAAAAACTTGCCCGAAAAAAAGGAGCTACAATTAAAGTGATTCCAACAAATGAACGTGGTGAATTGATCCTAGAAGAATATGAAAAACTTCTATCCCCTCGTACAAAAATTGTAGCCATTAACCATCTATCCAATATCCTTGGAACAATCAATCCAATTCGTAAGATGATTGAAATGGCTCATGCCAAAGGTGCAGTTGTGTTCGTTGATGGTGCTCAATCGACTCCCCATATTGGGGTGAATGTAGTGGAATTGGATGCAGACTTTTATGCTTTTTCTGGTCATAAACTTTACGGACCCACAGGGATCGGCGTATTGTACGGTAAAAAATCTTTGCTCCAAGAAATGCCCCCTTGGCAAAGTGGCGGTGGTATGATCAAAGACGTAAGTTTCCAAGAAACAACCTATAACGAACTACCTTACAAATTTGAAGCAGGTACAGGAAATATTGCAGACGCCATAGGTTTAGGTGCTGCCATTGATTATCTTCAAAACATAGGAATGAACTTGATCGCAACTCATGAAAAAGAATTGACAACTTATGCAATGGAACGAATGTCTGAAGTACCAGGAATCAAATTTATTGGTACAGCGCCCAATAAATCCAGTGTTATTTCCTTCGTTCTAGAGGGAGTATCCTCGGAAAATGTAGCAAAATATCTAAATAACGATGGCATAGCAGTAAGGGCAGGTCATCACTGTGCTCAACCAATTCTAAAGAGACATGGTTATGACAGTTGTGTTCGAGCATCCATTGGTCTTTATAATACTAAGGAAGAGATTGATAGCCTTGTGCATAGTACATTGAAAATAATGAGATATTAGTATGTATTGTATAGGAAAGTAGTAACTTTCCTATACAATAACAAAAAAACAAGCTAGATTATTTTTTCTCTATATTTACTACATATTTTTTACATTACTTCTTTATCTATTGATTCTTTCTTAACCCTATTTACTTCTCTCAAGTCAATCATTTTCTTAATATAAGCAAATAACTTACATTCAGTAAATTTATATGATATATTAATTAAGTTATTGGCTAGTTACTACAGACTATTACTTGAACCCTCCCTCCACTTATCGAAGTGGGGGATTCTTTTTTATGTGAAGTTTGATTTTTAAGTTTCCTCCTAACTTAGTTAGGATACCCTTATTCTCATTGGCATGTCCAAATTGCCACTACTCTGTAAGGTAGTTAATTCACTACCTCCCAGGCTACATTTACGCATTATGTTTAATGCCCCATTACAGTCTGCATTGTATGTTTTACTATTCGCTGATTTATATTGTCCTCTTGTCACTCTTCTCCCACTGAACGTATATACTTTTGTATTACCTTTATCATATATTGGAATGAAGTCGTTACTAAAAAAATCTGCTTTACTCGTATAGCTCTCTTCCTGCTCTTTAAAAGCAATTTGATTATACTTGCTTAAATAGCTTATTTTCTCTATAAGAGTTCCTGTAGGGATATTAACAAAATTTTGATTATTTTTACTGCCTATATTGATATTTTGACCTATATCTTTGTTTCTTCCTACTACGATCGTTCCAATATCATTAGCTACGCAGTAATTAATGATTATTCTTGCCGTCTTATTTACGTAATCTCTAACGCTATTATTCCTTTTAATCGTAAGTTTCGCCATTTTTTTAGTGACTACAGTTTTGTTATCATTTTTGGGCTTTAAGACTTTATCACTAAAAGCTTGAAGTTTAGTATTTTGCTTGTTATACCATTGGTTTATCGCTTTTAATTTCT
>MCHG01000291.1_pt1 | contig 19649 bp, 18 predicted proteins | sample 787351 | NCBI WGS metagenome assembly MCHG01 (sample SAMN05430296, study PRJNA330682) | permafrost metagenome | biome: Cold desert; feature: permafrost; material: soil; isolation source: enrichment culture inoculated with soil incubated with H2/CO2 at 20 degrees... ... | reverse complement strand
GTTCGTAAAGACATCGCGCTGTGAGACACTGCGTCCCGGGCTTGGGTCGTGGAACGGAGACGAACGGCAGAATGGAATGGTAGAACGGAACGGGGGAGACGGCACATTTCATGTGCGCCGTCTTGTGTATGGGGTCCTTTGTGCGAGTTGGAAGCATAGGGACGGTTCCGGTGCTTACACGGAAGTTTGCTATTCTGCGTTCGTAAAGACATCGCGCTGTGAGACACTGCGTCCCGGGCTTGGGTCGTGGAACGGAGACGAACGGCAGAATGGAACGGTAGAACGGAACGGGGGAGACGGCACATTTCATGTGCGCCGTCTTGTGTATGGGGTCCTTTGTTGTGTAAGTTGGAAGCTTGCAAACCTGTTACGATAAGCATTGTGTTTGTGTATAATCCGGGGGAAAGAGAGATCATTATAACTGTTGGTTTTGCAGGATAATCGTTTCTTTTCGCGAATATTATACTTATCTATGTGGATGAAGAAATAAAACTATGTAAGAGAGCCCTGATTTAGAGGTGGAAAAGGAGGTGGCTTTGTGGGCACTTTGCAAATTATTTTATTTCTACTAGGAGTTGTGTTTTTGTTCCTAGGTTGGCGTTGGCAGAGTCCACCCAACGAAGAAGCGATGACTGCCTTAAAGGGGTTAGCGTATTTGAAAAGAGAAATCCTAAGTCTTCAAGATCAAGTTCATAGTCTGGAAGATAAACTACAAACAGCGCAACAAATTGAACTAAAAGAATCTACTAGCAGAGAAATAGGACGTAAAGAAGTAGAACTTAGAGAAATAGAATGTAGAGAATTAGAACATAAGGAAATAGAGCGTAATGAAAAAAGCAAACTTTATTCATTAAAAACTAAAGAGCAGGAAGATAGAACAAGTGGCGCCGGGGTGGACCCAAAACACAATGTATTACCGAAATATCAAGAAGTATTAAAGCTTGCGGCCAAGGGTCATCGCATACCTGAAATAGCTCAGCGCTTATTGCTAAGTCAGGATGAAGTGATGATGGTTTTGCAGACGCAATCAAAAGGAGTGGCGCGATGAAAGTAACGCGTGCATATTGGCTCGGTTTGGGTTCGGGGCTTATTTTGAGTGCAATGCTGACGCTAGTCATATCTCCACAGCAGGGACAAGCCGTAATACTACAAGAACTGACTTCTGTCCCACCTGTAAAGCAAGAAGCAACAAGCCAGCCCCGTACGGCCGAGAAACAAGATCTTCCCCTGCCAGTTGTTAAACCCACTGTATCTACGCAACAGGATTTTATCATTCCGAAGGGAGCTAGTTCGGAAAAGATCGCGGATTTATTGGTCACTCAAGGTTTGATTAAGGATAAAAAGTCTTTTTTAGAGGGTGCTCATCAAATGGGGGTAGAAAGTCAGTTTAAAGCAGGGACATTTACTTTGTCACTGGGTCTTACCACGGAAGAATTGATTCTTCGATTATTAAAGTGACTTGTGTGAGTGGCTTGTATGACACAGGATTACGGCTGGCTCCTTAAATTGGAGGAAGATTGATTAATGCCCATAGTTATTCTTGTGATCAGTAGGATTTGGCCTTTTTGAGTCAAATACATTGCCCCCGCAATCGTTGCGGGGGCAATGTTTCCTATGGAGCCGATGGTTGGAATCGAACCTTCGACCAGCTCATTTTGAACGAGTTCACTTAGCTGTTGTAATCGCGTTTTGAATAGCGCTTTCTTGAGGCTGGGTAAGTGTTTCTGCTTTTACTAGACCAACAGGAACGGTCTTAAATCTACCGCTATCGCCTCTCTTAAGTATGCCTATACCTACACTGACCTTTGGAGGTGTTAGAATCGCACTTTGAATGGCGTCTTCTTGAGCTTGGGTGAGTACTGAAGTTACTAGACCAACAGGAACGGTCTTAAATCCATCGTTAGCTCCTCTCTTGAGTATGCTTTCAGCTTCACCGAATTTTGGAGGCTCTAGGAGTGCACTTTGAATGGCATTTTCTTGAACCTGGGTGAGTGTTCTTGAAGTTACTAAACTAACCAAATCGCTTTTGGCCCAACCGTGAGATTCATCTGATTGTGTTTGAGAAAACTTTGGAGTTTCTACTATATTACTGCTTGTCGTGTCTGCAAAAGCAGCAGTTGCCGATAAAAACATTGTAATAGCAGTGGCTATCACGATTGTTTTACTTTTCCTCATTGTTTAATAGCCTCCTTCAATTTAAAATAACTATAACTAATATATGGAATACACATCAACACCCTTTAAGCGTTTACCAGCTAATGCAAGTGTTTTGGGATATTTACATTTCCTAATTGTTTGACATGGAATCACTGTTAGATTACCCGCTAAACTAGCGGTTAATCATCCTCTGCTGTTCTTATAATAGCAAAAACTCTTTACAGTTCCTTGACCATTATATGAGGAGTATGTGAAGGCTTATAATGGCAAATATGAGAAGTGGTGCAGATCATGAGGAGAACACAATCTATGGTCGTTTAAATGGAGTTGTTATCTGATGAAGGAACGTCGCCAATGTGAACACAAATCGTCTAGGGGCTTGGAACGGGCGAATTAGGAGTAGAGATGGTTCTAACTTGTTTATGAGATATATGTTTGCACATTATTTGCAAACTTTTTCTTTTTTGGGGGTACATTAATATACAACGAGAAATTGCCAATTTGGGAAGCGAATTAATGGAGGTATAAATCTATGAAAAAAAAAGTTATAAGGATTATTGGAGTACCCATCGATTTGGGGGCTGGCAGACGGGGGGTGGATATGGGTCCAAGTGCAATTCGTAATGCTGGATTAAATGAACGTTTAAAGCAGTTGGGATGGGTTGTAGAGGATTTCGGAAATATTGAGGTTCCAGTCCAGGAGGCGCTTGAAATCAAGGATAAGCGGCTTCGCTATTTGCCGGAAATCGTAAAAGTCAACGAACAGCTCCATCTTATGGTGTCCGAGGCAATGAAGGATGGGGTTATACCGGTAATTCTCGGTGGGGATCATAGTCTAGGAATCGGCTCTCTTGCAGGTCTGGCGTCGGACGGGCGTCATTTTGGATTGATTTGGTTTGATACACATGGAGACTATAACTCGCTAACTACAACAGACAGCGGTAATATCCATGGAATGCCTTTGGCTGTGGCCAACGGTATCGGGGCACCGGAATTAACGTCAATTGGTGGAGACCAGAAAAAAATCAGGGAGGAGAATACGGTAATTATTGGGGCCCGTGAAATAGATCCCCAAGAGAGCGAAATGCTACACCAATCCAAAATAACCGTGTTTACTATGCGGGATATTGATCAATTGGGAATGCAGGAAGTGATATCCCTGGGCATAAAAATTGCTTCAAAAGGAACGGATGGAATCCATGTGAGTTTTGATTTAGATGTGATTGATCCTGAGGAGGCGCCTGGCGTAGGAACGCCGGTTCTCGGAGGAATTACGTACCGGGAGGCGCATTTAGCGATGGAACACTTGGCGGATTCTGGTCTTGTATCAAGTATGGAGGTCGTAGAAGTTAATCCGATCCTAGATAATCAGAATAAGACCGCCGAATTAGCGGTGGGACTGATTTGTTCGGTTTTCGGAAAACGTATATTTTGATACAAGGTGGAATCGATTTGTATATGGGTGGAGGGTGATGCGGTGTTCACACCAGCTAGGGGAAGTAGGGGCAATTCATCCTACGAGGGTAAAGAAAGAGGAAATACTCTTAATTCTGAAACTATTAGAGGTAGTCATACGTACATAGAGTAAGGGGAAATAAGAGTTAGAGTTAGAGTTAGAGTTAGAGTTAGAGTTAGAGTTAGAGTTAGAGTTAGAGTTAGAGTTAGAGTTAGAGTTAGAGTTAGAGTTAGAGTTAGAGTTAGTGTTAGTTCGATTTAGAACTCAGGATAGGAGTCAAAGCGGTATGGAAGACGCCGAGATCATTCGGCAAGTACTAGCCGGTCATCATGAAAAATTTGCAGACCTTATTGAACGTTACCAGACACCGTTAATTCATTTTTTACGGAGAACTCTCGGCACGGATGAGGAGGTTTTCGACTGCGCTCAAGACGCATTTCTAGCGGCCTACCGTAATCTAAGTCGATACTCTGAGGAGCATCCATTTCGTGCTTGGCTATACACTATCGCTCGGAATAAAGCCCTTGACCTTTTGCGAAAACGGCGAAGAGAAGTACCTCTAACCCTAGATGAAAACTTGGTTGATCATCAACCAATGCCTGAGGAAGTCCTGCTGGCGAAAGAACAGGCGACCCTACTTGCGGAGGTGTTGAACGAGCTTCCGGAACATTACCGACAGGCACTTTATTTGCGTTTTCATCAAGAACTTTCGTACGAGGAAATAGGCTTAGTGTTAGACGTCCCCGTAAGTCGTGTCAAGACGTACCTCCATCGGGGAAAAGAAAAACTGCGCAAGCACTTGGAAAGGCGGAACATCCATGAAGGAGACGGACCAGGCATTATGGACTCAACTATTTCAAGATAAACCCATTCACAACACAGCACTAGAACACTTCCAAACACAGGTTATGGCTCAGATTGTGGCAAATCCTGTTGATTTCAAAGAGGAAAAACGCATGGTCGAGCGTAGAAAGTGGGGTATCGGACTACTAATTAGTTTAATGGTCGCTGGATTAACGATTGGGGTCTTTTTATGGTTTGGACGCAATATAGTCTTTCAAGGATTTAATATGCTAGTGGTTATTCTATCCGGATTAACTTATTTTATAGAGCTCCAGCTCATTGGGAACCTAATAGTAGAGAAATTGGTACTCTTAAGAGAGTTGGAAACAGGGCTAAGTCTTCTGTGGGAGGTTGTATCATGGCCAATACTAGGGGTAGTGTCCGTTTTTATAATATTTCGTAGTGCGAATGAAGTTCAGAATGAAAAACCCTCTATCTAAAAAGTTGAAATGGGATTAAACTGAAGTCGTGAGAAGTAGTTAGTTATTAGGCCACTAGAGTAATTAGATAAAAGAAGAGAAGAAGAGAGATGGGATACTCCATGGATGCAATAAAGGAGTTTTTCAGGGATCAGGCACAGTATCTACGAAAAGATGTATGGGAAGTTGCGCGCCAGATTGGGGAACATCCAGAACTTGGATACAAGGAATATTTTGCATCCGAGGTGTTATGCGCTTTTCTTCAGAAACATGGGTTTGCAGTAAAACGTGGGATAGCTGGGGTAGAAACGGCATTTTTGGCTCGATTTAAAGGTGCACTTCCAGGTCCACGGATCGCTTATATGGCGGAATATGATGCTTTACCAGGTGTGGGGCATGGTTGTGGTCATAACTTGATAGGCGCTGCGAGTGCAGGTGCAGCAGTAATTTTGAGTAAGAGTTTGGAACTTGCAGGCGAAATTTTAGTGATTGGTAGTCCAGCTGAAGAAACCAGTGGCGCGAAAGTGACTTTAGTGGAAAAAGGGATCTTTAAGGATGTTGACGCTGCCATAATGTTTCATCCGGGCAGTCAAAACGTCCCTGTAATTTCCAGCCTAGCTTTGGACGCGTTAGAATTTACGTTTCATGGTCGAGCTGCCCATTCCGTAGCAGCCACTTCTTTCGGTATAAATGCGTTAGATGCTGTCATTAATTTCTTTGTGGGCATCAACGCACTAAAAAAGCAGATTCCACAAGATATGAAAGTTAATGGAATTATAACAGAGGGAGGAACAGCCCCAAATATTATTCCTGACCGAGCGGTTGCACGTTTTTATATTCGAGCAAAAAAACGTAAAGACTTGGATGAATTGCAGGAACAAGTAATTCGTTGCGCAGAAGGAGCAGCAACCATGGTCTCGGCAAAAATGACTTGGCAGAAATTCGAGTTTTCTTATGATGAAATGCATACGAATCTTGCTTTGGCTGCGTGTTTTACAAAAAACCTTCATGAGCTGGGAATCCATCAAATTGCTTCTCCTCAAACTGCAATGGGCTCTGTAGACATGGGAAACGTCAGCCGAGCTGTTCCGGCCATCCATCCCTATTTAACGTTAGGAACGGGCACAGAGATTCCGCATACCCGGGATTTTGCTCAAGCGGCACTTTCGTCTGATGGGGAGAGTTTAGTTATGTTAGCAATGCTTACACTCGCTTTAACAGGCTGGGACGTTGTAAGTGATAAAAAGCTCTTGCAACAAATGAAGCGGGAGTTTCTTACAGTGAAGTGATTTCGGTCGACAAACGTAATTAATACATACATTATTGGGAACCATAGAGAGGTTAATCTTAGAAGAGGGAGAAGACCCCTCTTTTTTGGCGGTATAGTATTGAATTATTATACAAATAAATGTATAATTATAAACAAAATATTACTGAGGGTATTGCTGAACTTATCCAAGTGCTAAAATTGCTATTTCTATTGTGCGCTCTTTGAACCTTGAGTTATAGAAAAGAGTTAATCCAGACGATTGGAGGGTTATGATATGAAGGTCGGTGTACTAGGGGCCACGGGATATGCAGGACAGGAATTAGTGCGTTTGTTGAAACGCCATGAGGAAGTGGGGGAATTATATCTCTCTTCCTCCAGCGTAGCTGGGGAGGACTATGAGTCAATATATCCACATTGGAGCGGTCAAAGAGTAGGGATTTTGCAGGATGAAAACGTACCCGATCTTGATGTGCTATTTTGTGCACTCCCACATGGGTTGACGGCGGCAAGATCCGGTGCATTTTTAGCTCGAAACATTAAAGTCGTTGATTTAGGAGCAGACTTTCGGTTGAATTCGGCCGAGGTTTATGAGGAATGGTATAAGGTTAAGCATCCAGCGTCAGAGCTGCTTAAAGAAGCGGTATACGGGCTGCCTGAGCTTTATCGTGAGCAAATTAGGGGGCGATCCCTAATCGCGAACCCGGGTTGTTATCCAACAGCAACCTTACTCGCCCTAGTCCCACTGCTCCGCAATAATTTGCTTCAATCAAATTTTTTGATTATTGATGCCAAGTCAGGTGTATCCGGGGCTGGCCGCGGGGTCGCTTTAGGCACGCACTATGCTGAAGTTAATGAAAACTTTAAGGCTTACGGGGTCGGAAATCATAGACATACCCCAGAAATTGAACAAGAACTGTCCCGAGCCGCTGGGGTACCGCTAACCGTAAATTTTACGCCTCATTTAGTTCCTATGACTCGAGGAATGCTGGTCACAATTTATGCCGCTGTTCAGCCAGGGGTTCAAGAGGAGGACCTTCGGGAGTGCTGGAGGGAGCAGTATGAGCAAGAGGAATTCATTCATGTTTTACCTCGAGGGACTTGGCCGCAGACGAAATTTGCCAGTGGAAGCAATAATGCTTTTTTACAATTGACGGTGGATCAGAGAACTGGAAATGCCATCATTGTGGCAACGATTGATAATCTGATGAAAGGTGCAGCAGGTCAGGCCGTTCAAAATATGAATCTGGCAATGGGATACCCTGAGAGCCAAGGAATTTCAGGAACGGCTCTTTGGCCCTAATATAGTGCAAGTTGGGGGATGGTTCTTGAACTTGTATCCTGTCTAAGGCAAGTTCAAGAACCGTCCCCGACTTGCACTGCAAAGTGAAGGAGAGTGAAATTTGTGAAGAATAATGATGAGATAAATTGGAAGTCGATTGAAGGCGGAGTTTCTGCCCCAAAGGGGTTTTATGCGGTCGGCGTTCAGGCAGGAATTAAGGTTGAGGACAAATATGATGTCGCACTGGTTTTTTCCCAGGTTCAAGCGCAAGCGGCTGGTGTTTATACTCGAAATCTGGTCAAAGCACACCCTCTTTATCTAACGCAGCGCCATTTACAGAATGGTTTGGCCCAAGCCATTGTGATTAATAGTGGTAACGCCAATGCTTGTGTCGGGGAAGCGGGCGATCAGGCAGCGCTGGCGATGGCTCAGGTTGTCGCCATGTTTATGTCTGTACCAGCTGAGGATGTTCTTGTGGCTTCAACTGGCGTGATCGGGGTCGAGATGCCGATTGATCGAGTCTTAACTGGAATTCGAGCGGCGAGTGCGGAGCTCCTTGGGGATATAGTTAAGGGCATTCGTGAGCCGAAAGAGACGTCAGGTGACGGAGCGCACAGAGCAGCACTAGCGATTATGACCACGGATACGACCGTCAAAGAACATGCGTTTGAACTTCCCTGTCAGGGAGGCGTGGTCCGTCTTGGAGGGATGGCTAAAGGGTCTGGAATGATTCATCCAAATATGGGAACCATGTTGGGTTTTCTGACGACGGATGTTAATATTGCTTCTGCAGAATTACAGCGTATCTTGCGTGAAGTGGTTGAGGATAGTTTCAATATGGTGACAGTCGATGGGGACACCAGCACCAATGATATGGTTCTCCTTTTGGCGAATGGGGCCTCTGGGGTGACGCTGAGCGGGGATGATTTGCTCAAATTTGAGAGAATGGTGAAGACGCTATGCATCCAGCTCGCTCAAGATATTGCCCGAGATGGAGAGGGCGCCAGCAAGTTTATGGAAGTCACGGTATCAGGAGCTAAAACGAAAGAGGATGCTCGAAAAATTTCCAAGAGTATTTGTGGTTCCAGCTTGGTGAAGACCGCACTTTTCGGAGAAGATGCTAATTGGGGCCGGATTTTCACAGCAGCAGGCTATGCTGGAGCGGAGTTTAACCCAGCCCTTGTGGATATCTTTCTAGGAGATTTAATCGTCGCTCAAGCGGGAAAAGGAGTAGCGTTTTCGGAAGAAAAGGCTAAAGAGATTCTAGGGCTAAAAGACGTTCATATCAGATTGAACCTTCATATAGGGGAAGAACATGCAACTGCCTGGGGGTGTGATCTGACCCACGAGTACGTCACCATTAATGGAAGTTATCGAACTTGAGAGAGGAGGGTCAAGAATTGACACCGATGGAACAGGGATTGGGCAAAGCTCGAGTCTTAGTTGAAGCCCTTCCATATATTCAGAAATTTGCAGGAAAGACCGTGGTAATTAAGTATGGCGGGCACGCCATGATTGATCCAGTTTTGAAAGAGTCGGTCATAATGGATGTCTTACTTTTGCATTCAGTAGGAATTCGGCCAGTCGTTGTGCATGGTGGCGGACCGGAGATCAATGCCATGCTGAAAAAAGTGGGGATTGAAAGTCAATTTGTACGGGGTCTAAGAGTCACTGATGCTCAAACCATGGAGATTGCACAAATGGTATTGTTAGGGAAGTTGAACACAGAGATGGTATCTCTTCTCAACCGCTTCGGTGGGAAGGGGGTCGGGTTATCCGGGAAAGATGCTCAACTGCTCATAGCTACAAAGAAGCCCATGCAGATGGCAAATAGCCATGGAGAAATGGAAGAAGTTGATTTAGGGTGTGTTGGAGAAATCCAGAGTGTTACGCCTGATATTTTGAACACCTTACTTGGACATGGATATATTCCCGTCATTTCACCAGTCGCCAGTGGAGAAAATGGGGAAACGTATAATGTGAATGCGGATACTGTTGCGGGAAAAATTGCCGAGGCACTGAAGGCAGATAAGTTACTATTACTGACAGACGTCAGTGGCATACTACGCGATGTTACAGATCCGGACTCCCTTATCTCTACTATTTCCAGAAGGGAAGTCGATCAGCTTACGGCCCAAGGGATTTTAACCGGCGGAATGCTACCCAAAGTAGAGTGTGCGGTTTCCGCTTTAGAGGGTGGAGTTGGAAGTGTGCATATCCTAGACGGACGCCTAAGTCATGCTATTTTGCTGGAGCTGTTTACTGATGGTGGAATCGGAACAATGTTTTCTTGACGCAAGTCCGTGATCAGATGCCAGGAGCCGGAATCGATGTTCGATGTTCGGGGTTAGTAGTTTGAGATTAGAAATTCAAGATTTGAGATTTGTGGTTCTAGTTCGAACTTTGAAACTCAAGTAGGGGGGATTAAACATGAAACAATTTGAAGGGTTATCAAGCGAGGCAATCATCGAACGAGGGAAAAATGCAGTCATGAATACCTATGGTCGCCTACCCATGACGATTGTCAAAGGAGATGGAGCCTGGGTTTGGGATACGGAGGGAAAACGTTATTTAGATTTCCTGACAGGGCTAGCTGTCAACTCACTTGGGCATAATCACCCAGCGATCGTCCGTGCTGTCCAAGAACAGGCCGAAGAGATTATGCACACCTCAAATTTGTACTGGATACCGAACCAGGTCGCCTTGGCAGAGCGCTTAGTGGAAAATTCCTTTGCCGACAAAGTGTTCTTTTGCAACAGTGGAGCGGAGGCGAATGAAGCTGCTTTCAAGCTGGCCCGTAAATATGCTAAGAAAAACTTTGGCGCCCACAAATATGAGGTAGTAACACTGGAAAATTCATTTCACGGGCGAACCTTGGCAACCCTCACGCTCACAGGACAGACTAAATATCAGGAAGGCTTCGACCCGCTTCCAGTAGGATGTTCTTATGCAAAATTGAACGATCTTGAGAGCTTAAAGGCTAAAGTGAATATAAACACAGCGGCAGTCTTTATTGAACCCATTCAGGGAGAAGGGGGCGTGCTTCCAGCTTCTCTAGAGTTTTTACAAGGAGCACGTGAACTCTGTGATCAATTTGATGCACTGTTGATTTTTGATGAGGTGCAGTGTGGTATGGGACGGACAGGGAAACTCTTTGCCTATGAGTGGAGCGGTGTGGTTCCAGATATCATGACCTTAGCTAAAGCCTTGGGCGGTGGAGTGCCAATTGGAGCCATGCTGGCTACAGATAAAGTTGCCAACGCCTTTCAGCCAGGAGATCACGCGTCAACTTTTGGGGGAAACCCTTTGGCGACAGCAGCAGGGTGCGCAGTCTTGGAGGTAATGCTCGAGGATGGATTCATGGCGGGAGTTCAGGAACGCTCAGGATATTTTCAAAAGGGGCTTGTTGGGCTGGCTGGTAAGTACCAGACCGGAGATCCCGTCCGAGGACAAGGCTTTATTATAGGCTGGCCAGTTTCTAAGTTGGGCCCCGAGATAGTAGAGGCTTGCCGACTAAAGGGGCTTCTAATCAACTGTGTTGGCGGCAAGATCTTGCGTTTCCTCCCCCCTCTAATTATTGAGAAACCAGAGATGGATAAGGCACTGGAAATTCTAGATGAAGTATTAACGGAACTTTGGTAGACATAAGGATTTTTCTCTCAGGAGGGATGGAATGAAAGCAGCACTCGTACTTGAAACAGGGAAAGTTTTAATGGGGGAGTCTTACGGGGCAAGCGGTGAGGCCTTTGGAGAAGTCGTTTTTAATACTGGCATGACTGGCTACCAAGAGGTGCTGACCGACCCGTCTTACTCAGGGCAAATGGTTTGTATGACCTATCCCCTCATTGGGAACTATGGCATAAATAGAATGGATGACCAATCAGAGAAGGCCCAAGTTCAAGGCTTTATTGTGAAAGAGGCCGCTCGTAATCCAAGTCATTGGCAGATGGAGAAAAACCTTTCCAGGACGTTAGCCCAGGCTGGAGTTGTGGGGATAAAAGGGATTGATACTCGTGCTTTAACGCGAACTATTCGGGAACACGGGGTCTTGCGTGGCGTGATTACGACTGAACTTGAGCATCTAAGTGAATTAATCCCAAGGGTGAAAGCATGGCTTGTTCCAGCAGATGTTGTGGCTAGAGTCAGTACCTCAGAAAGCTACACCTTACCCGCAACTCAAATCGCGAAAGGTTCGCAACATGTCGTAGTCCTTGATTTTGGCATTAAAAGAAATATCTTACACGCAATGCAAGAGAGTGGATTTCACCTGACGGTAGTTCCCCATACCACTTCAGCTGCGCAGATTCTAGAATTGCAACCAGATGGCATTTTTCTGTCCAATGGACCAGGAGACCCTAAGAGTGTCGAAGTGGGAATCGAAACGATACAAGGACTAATAGGTGAACGCCCCATCTTCGGTATCTGCCTGGGGCATCAACTCTTGTCTCTTGCGCTAGGAGGGGACACCTATAAAATGAAATTTGGGCATCGTGGTGGAAATCAACCGGTCCAAGATCTCAACACAAAACGTGTGACGATTACCTCACAAAATCATGGCTATGCCATCGCAGAAGAAAGTCTGGAGCAGACCCCACTCTACGTAACTCATCGCAATCTCAATGACCAAAGCGTCGAAGGAGTGAAACATCGGGAGTTGCCTGTTTTTTCGGTACAATATCACCCGGAAGCTGGGCCAGGACCGAGCGAGTCTCTGTATCTTTTTGATGAGTTTGCACAACTAATGCAGGAATGGAGGGCTCAACATGCCACTTAACCCGGCGTGGAAAAAGGTCCTTGTTATAGGGTCTGGCCCGATTGTGATTGGGCAAGCAGCAGAATTTGATTATGCTGGAACCCAAGCGTGCAAAGCCCTTCGTGAAGTGGGAGTCGAAGTTATACTGGTTAACAGTAATCCGGCAACCATCATGACGGATGTCAAAACAGCGGATATTACCTATATCGAACCTCTATTGCCTGATCGTTTAGAGGAGATTATCAGGAAAGAAAAGCCGGATGCACTGTTGCCCACACTCGGTGGGCAAACGGGACTTAATCTAGCGATGGAATTAGAACGCTGCGGGGTTTTAAAACGTTATAACGTGGACCTCATTGGCTGTAATGCTGAAACAATCTACAAAGCGGAAGATCGGGATGCCTTCAAGGAAACCATGCTTTCGCTAGGTGAACCAGTGGCTGAAAGCGTAATCGTGACAACCTTGGAAGAAGGAGAGGAGTTCGCCCGAAAGCAAGGGTTTCCTTTAATAGTACGACCGGCCTATACCCTTGGAGGTACCGGAGGTGGGATTGTTAAAAACGCCACACAATTAGAAGAGATTTTACAACGAGGGCTTCAGGCCAGCCCGATAGGGCAATGTCTCGTTGAGAGAAGCGTAGCTGGGTGGAAGGAAATCGAGTATGAAGTTATGCGAGATGGGGCGGATAACTGCATAACAATTTGCAACATGGAAAATATCGATCCTGTAGGGATACATACTGGAGATAGTATCGTGGTAGCACCCTCACAAACACTGAGTGATGTTGAATATCAGATGCTACGGGCATCAGCGTTAAAGATCATTCGAGTGTTGGAGGTTAACGGTGGGTGCAATGTTCAATATGCTCTGAATCCGATGAGTAGAGAATATGTTGTGATTGAGGTTAATCCTCGGGTAAGTCGCTCTAGTGCACTCGCTTCCAAAGCAACCGGATATCCCATTGCTAAAATGGCTGCCCTGTTATCGGTAGGATTTACCCTACCGGAATTGACTAACCCAGTGACGGGCAATACCAGTGCTTGCTTTGAACCAGCCCTAGATTATGTGGTGGTTAAGTTTCCTCGTTGGCCTTTCGATAAGTTTCCTGCGGCAGACCATCGTCTCGGCACGCAAATGAAAGCAACCGGAGAAGTGATGGCCATGGAGCGTACTTTGGAAGGTGCGTTATTGAAAGCGACGCGCTCTTTGGAAGTTGGGACGGTGGGTCTTCGAATTGATGATTCTGGTCGCTGGACGGAGATGGAAATCGAAGACAAGCTTAGTCGTGCGGATCATGAACGTTTTTTTGCAATTGCTGAAGCATTTCGGCGGGATTGGACCATTGTGGAAGTGCAAATGCTTACGCAAATAGATCCCTTTTATTTGCATAAAATCAGAGACCTAGTTTTACTTGAACAGCGTTTGCAAAATGAGTCGTTGACAACGGAGTTATTGCGTTTCGCTAAAGTTCAAGGATTTTCTGACTTAGCAATTGCCAAACTTACGGGGCGCCCTGAAGAAGCGGTTCGTTCCATGCGCCTGGCAGCCCAAATTGTTCCCGTCTATAAGACCGTGGATACGTGTGCCGCCGAGTTTGCTTCGGCAACGCCTTATTACTATTCTTGTTATGAAGAAGAAGATGAAGTTTCGATAAGTACTGGCCCCAAAGTCGTTGTTCTGGGTTCAGGACCTATCCGGATCGGACAAGGGATCGAATTCGATTATTGCTCCGTCCATGCACTCTCGGCTTTGCAAGAAGCGGGTGTGGAAGCTATTATGATAAACAATAATCCAGAAACGGTCTCGACAGATTTTGATACCGCGGACAAACTATATTTTGAGCCATTGACCTTGGAAGATGTGCTACATGTCTTGCATAAGGAAAAAGTAGATGGAGTTTTGGTGCAATTTGGAGGACAGACGCCCATTAACCTGGCCGGCCGACTTAACCAAGCTGGAATTAGGATTTTAGGTACACAGGTTGACGCGATTGATATGGCAGAAGATCGGGAGCGTTTTGCAGCGCTTTTAAGTCAATTAGGAATCCCCCAGTCCGAAGGCAGAAGCGTCACAGCTGTAGAGCAGGCCAAAGGAATTGCAGCAGAGCTTGAATTTCCAGTAATCGTCCGTCCTTCCTACGTCATCGGCGGAAGGGCCATGCAAGTGGTGGAAAACATCAATGAACTTGAAGATTATTTACGAAGAGCAATCCACCTATCTCCCGAACATCCGATTTTAGTAGATAGATATTTAGACGGAAAAGAAGTTGAGATTGATGCGGTCTCAGACGGAGAAACCACTGTAATAGCGGGTATCATGGAACACATCGAGCGAGCGGGAGTCCATTCAGGGGATAGCTTGGCAGTCTACCCACCTCAAAGCTTATCGCCTGCTGAAATTGAACAAATTACTGATTTTACTTGTCGTCTCGCCGAAGGAATTGGCATCAGAGGACTGATAAATATCCAATTCGTTGTTGTTCGAGGCAAAGTGTTTGTGCTCGAAGTGAACCCTAGGGCCAGCCGTACTGTGCCTATCCTTTCTAAAGTCACAGGAATTCCTTTAGTCAACTTGGCAGTCCAAGTTTCCCTAGGGAAAAAATTAAAGGATCTGGGTTATGCTCATGGTCTTGCACCAGAGGCACCGTTTGTTGTGGTTAAAGCCCCAGTCTTTTCTTTTGAAAAGTTAACCAAAGTCGAAACGTCATTAGGTCCGGAAATGAAATCCACCGGTGAGGTCCTAGGCATGGATACTCAGTTTGGGCATGCCTTGGCGAAAGCTTTCGCGGCTTCGCATATTCCTCTTCCGAAAGATGGCAACATTTTAGTTTCTGTGGCGGAAAAGGATCGCCCGGAGGCTATAACTTTAGCACGGCAATTAGCTCAACTCGGATTTGGAGTCAAAGGAACGGGCGACACAGCCAAGGCTCTTTCCCTGTGTGGCGTAGCGGTGGAAGAGGTAAGTGAATCCAGCGAGACCCTACGAGAAGCCATTCGGCAACGGGAGTTTTCCTTTATACTCAGTACCTCCACCAAAGGAACGCCTGAGAGAACAGGTTATTTACTGAGGAGACTAGCAGCTGAACATGGAGTTCCCTGTTTTACGTCGATGGATACAGCGAAAGCAGTTGTTCGTGCACTGCAAGAAATGAGGAGCCAGACGACTCCTCAGGTATTATCGTTACAGGAGTATTTAGCCTTATAAAGGAAATTTGTTGGTCATTGGTTATGGTGGTTCATTAGATGGGACAGAAATTATTGCCATAGTACTCGATAAGAAAAGTGCATTTTCTGTTGGTGAAATAGTGATGTTCTTTAACCTGTTTATATTAATTAGTGCCGGACTGGTTTTTGGATTGCATTATTATACATAAAACAGTATAATAATTCATACTGAAGGGGTGGATGACATATGAAAACAATCGAACGGTCAATATTTAAAGGACGGGACTTTATATCGCTTCATGATTTTTCCCAGGCTGAATTAAGCTGTATCCTAGATGTAGCTAAAGAACTCAAAGCAGAGCAAAAAGCAAGAAGGCCTCATACTGTTCTTCAAGGCAAGACCTTGGGGATGATTTTTACGAAGTCTTCTACACGGACTCGCGTTTCTTTTGAAGTAGGGATGTACCAACTTGGAGGGCACGCGCTCTTTCTAAGTGGTCGAGATATCCAACTAGGAAGAGGAGAAACAATCGCTGATACAGCGCGTGTTCTTTCTCGAATGGTCGACGGCATTATGATACGGACGTTTAGCCACCAAGAGGTTTTGGATTTGGCTGAGTTCGCTACTATTCCGATTATTAACGGACTAACTGACCAGCTACATCCTTGTCAGGTTCTTGCAGATCTGATGACGATACAGGAACATAAAGGTCGCTTAGCAGGCTTAAAGCTAGCCTACATTGGAGATGGGAATAACATGGCTCATTCCCTAATGTTTGGTTGTGCTAAAATGGGATTACATGTCTCGATTGCTTCCCCTCAGGGATATAAGCCTGATCCGTTGATTGTCGCTATGGCCCAGGAAGATGCCAAAAACAATGGTGGGTTAGTAGAAGTGGTGAATGATCCCTTAGAAGCTATAAAAGGTGCCGATGTGCTTTACACGGACGTTTGGGCAAGTATGGGTCAAGAAGAAGAGGCAAAGGTGCGTAAAGCGGCTTTTGAAGGATATCAGATTAATTCAAACTCTTTGAAACTCGCCAACCAGTCCGCTATCGTATTGCATTGTCTACCAGCTCATCGTGGAGAGGAAATTACCGATGATGTGATTGAAGGGCCTCAGTCGGTCGTCTTTGACGAAGCAGAAAATCGCCTGCATGCCCAAAAAGCGATTATGGCATTAGTTATGTAATTGATAATTGATGGATGACCGTAATATGTAGTACAATTAAGGATAAATAAAAATATCGTGTAGATTATATACTATATCAATATATTCACGATTTTTAAAAAGAGGGAGATAGACATGAAAAAGGTTGTTTTAGCATATTCCGGTGGGTTGGACACTTCCATTATTATTCCTTGGCTCAAGGAAACGTACGGATATGAAGTGATTGCCATGGCGGCAGATCTTGGGCAAGGGGAAGAGTTGGCTCCGTTGCAAGAGAAGGCTATTAAAAGTGGAGCAAGTAAACTGTATATTGAAGATCTGAGAGAGGAATTTCTCACGGAATTTATCTTCCCCACGCTAAAGGCAGGAGCAGTTTATGAAGGAGACTATCTCTTGGGAACGTCGTTTGCCCGTCCTCTGATTGCTCGTCGTTTAGTGGAAATCGCTGAGAAAGAAGGAGCAGTTGCAATTGCCCATGGCGCAACGGGCAAAGGAAATGATCAAGTGCGCTTCGAACTGAGTGTTAAAGCCCTTAATCCAGACTTAGAGATTATTGCCCCTTGGAGGATTTGGGATCTTAAGTCAAGGGAAGATTGCATCGATTATGCTGAGGCGCGTGGAATTCCAGTTCCGGTAACGAAAGATCGTCCCTATAGTATGGATCGTAACCTTTGGCATTTGAGCCATGAGGGTGGGGATTTGGAAGATCCTTGGAATGAACCTAAACGTGACCTATATCTATTGGGTGTTTCTCCAGAGGATGCCCCCGATGAGGCAACATACCTCGAACTTGGGTTTGAACAAGGGGTGCCAACCCTGTTAAATGGTGAGATAATTGCTCCAGTTGCTTTATTGGAAACCCTCAACGAAATGGGTGGAAAAAACGGCATCGGGATTGTGGATATGGTTGAAAACCGCCTAGTCGGTATGAAATCGCGCGGTGTTTATGAGACTCCAGGTGGAACAATCCTATATATGGCCCACCAGGCTCTAGAACATCTCACGCTTGACCGCCTTACACTTCATTACAAAGAACAATTAGCCTTAAAGTATGCAGAAATAGTTTATGACGGAGTGTGGTATTCGCCTCTTCGTGAAGCTCTAGATGCCTTTGTCAATGTGACTCAGAAAAACGTCACGGGTACAGTACGCGTGAAATTGTACAAAGGAAATTGCACCTCAGCGGGTGTGAAATCCCCTTACTCCCTTTATAATGAAGCGTATGCGACGTTTGGTGAGGACGGAGTGTATGATCAAAAGGATGCCGGCGGATTTATTAACCTTTTTGGTTTACCGTTAAAGGTAAGAGCACTAATGGAAAAAGAATCAGGATTGCGTAAATAAAGAACGAAGACTAGCGCCGGTAACCGGCGCTTTCTTCATACTAGTCCGAAAGTATAAGTTTTCAAGGTCCTGTACGTTCAATTCGTGAATTGCCCGTACAGGGACCCTTTTACTGGATGGAATTCGAGATAATATGTAGATAATAGGGAGAGATAACATATAAATTCGAAAAAATGTTATCGACAGATGAAAGGAAGATGAGATTTGAAGCTCTGGGGCGGACGTTTTGAAAAGACGACAGATGCATTGGTAGAAGATTTTCATTCCTCAATTAGCTTTGACCAACGCCTCTACAAACAGGATATCTTAGGGAGTGTAGCCCACGCGAGAATGCTCGGCAGTGTTGGGGTTATATCTGAAGAAGAAGCAAATGGTATGATTAACGGTCTAATGGCGATCCTAGAAGATATTCAAGCAGGAAACGTTGAATTCGAGATCGGCGCAGAAGACATCCATATGAATATTGAGAAGCTTTTAACCGAAAGAATTGGGCCGGTGGGGAAAAAATTACATACCGGCCGCAGTCGGAATGACCAAGTCGCCTTAGATTTAAGGCTTTATTTGAGAAGTGAGATTGACGAGACCAAAATTCTACTGGAGAAGTTAGTCAACACTCTTCTCAATATATCGGAAGAGCATCTTGAAACCTGGATGCCAGGATATACACATATGCAAAAAGCACAACCAATTACATTTGCCCATCATATGATGGCCTACGTTCAAATGTTCATACGGGATCTTGATCGGCTCAAAGACACTCGGAAACGATTAAATGTTTCTCCGCTCGGGTCAGGCGCAATGGCTGGAACGACATTTCCGCTGGATCGGGAGCAAGTGGCTCTAGAACTTGGGTTTGAAGGAGTCACTTTGAACAGCTTAGATGGAGTGAGCGATCGAGATTTCGCCCTGGAATTCTTAGCCGCCGCAGCTATCATGATGATGCACCTGAGCAGAATGTGTGAGGAACTCGTTATTTGGTCCACTGGGGAGTTTCAGTTTATTACGATGGATGATGGATATTCCACAGGGTCAAGTATCATGCCTCAAAAGAAAAACCCCGATGTGGCAGAATTAGTGAGAGGGAAAACTGGGCGAGTATATGGCGATTTAGTGGCCCTCTTAACCGTCATGAAGGGTCTTCCGCTCGCTTATAACAAAGATATGCAAGAGGATAAGGAGCAGGTTTTTGATGCTGTGGACACGATTCAAAAGTGCTTGCTAGTGGTAGAACCCATGCTTAGAACGATGGTAGTGAACCGAGAGGCGATGGCTCGTGGAGCAAAGGGTGGGTTTACCAATGCAACGGATTTGGCAGATTATATGGCTAAGAAAGGGGTCCCTTTCCGAGAAGCGCATGAGTTAGTCGGGCGTATCGTGCTGCACTGTAGTAAAAAGGGAATTGGATTAGAAGAGATGGGCTTAAGTGACTATCAGGGGCTCTCTCCAATATTTGAAGCGGATCTTTTTGGAGCGATCGGGATTGAACATTGTGTACGCGCGAGGAAAATAACGGGAGGTCCTTCGCCGGAAACGGTTGCTGAAGGGATTCGGGTAAGTCGAGAGGGCCTTGTGTGAGGGCCTTGTGTCACACAGCGCTCGGTGCTTACGACGCAGAGCAAACTAGGGAACTTGCGTTACAACGCTCACTTGCTTGCTCTCGCAGATCAAACTAAGACTCAAGAGCTTGCTCCGTGAGAGGGCGGGGTTCCCGGCAAATCGGACATCCCTGTCCAGTTGCCGGCCGTGTACGTCCTTGTACACGGCCCCGCCGTATGAAAGCGCTCTTGAGTCA
>MCHG01000290.1_pt1 | contig 19766 bp, 22 predicted proteins | sample 787351 | NCBI WGS metagenome assembly MCHG01 (sample SAMN05430296, study PRJNA330682) | permafrost metagenome | biome: Cold desert; feature: permafrost; material: soil; isolation source: enrichment culture inoculated with soil incubated with H2/CO2 at 20 degrees... ... | reverse complement strand
CGCAGCGAGCTGACCTCGAGCGACGGACGCGTCATCCCCCTCGGCCTGTTCAGCCGCAAGAGCCTCTTCCAGTACCTCGACGCCGACTACCTCTTCGAGAAGACCCGCCAGGGCTTCACCTACTTCGAGGAGAAGTTCAACTACCCGTACCCGTTCGACAAGTACGACCAGATGTTCGTGCCGGAGTTCAACGCGGGCGCGATGGAGAATGCCGGCGCGGTCACCTTCACCGAGTCCTACGTCTTCCGTTCCAAGGTCACAGACGCCATCAAGGAGCGTCGCGTGGTCACCGTGCTGCACGAGCTCGCGCACATGTGGTTCGGCGACCTCGTCACCATGAAGTGGTGGAACGACCTGTGGCTGAACGAGTCGTTCGCCGAGTGGGCGTCGACGATCGCCACGGCCGAGGCCACCGAATGGCACGAAGCCTGGACCACCTTCGCGGTAATGGAGAAGAGCTGGGCGTACAAGCAGGACCAGCTTCCCTCGACCCACCCGGTGGTCGCAACGATCAACGACCTCGAAGACGTGCAGGTGAACTTCGACGGCATCACCTACGCCAAGGGCGGGTCGGTGCTCAAGCAGCTCGTCGCCTGGGTGGGCCGCGACGAGTTCTTCGCCGGCGTCGCCTCGTACTTCGCCAAGCACGAGTGGGGCAACACCGAGCTGAACGACCTGATGGTCGAACTCGAGGCCTCCAGCGGCCGCGACCTCACCGAGTGGACCAAGCTCTGGCTCGAGACGGCCGGCGTGAACACGCTCCGCCCCGAGATCACGGTCGACGACGCCGGAAACATCACCGGGTTCGCCGTACTGCAGTCCGCCACCGCCGACTACCCCACCATCCGCCCGCACCGCCTCGCGATCGGGCTGTACAACTTCGACACCGAGAATTCCCCGCAGGACGGCCGGCTCGTGCGCACGCACCGAGTCGAACTCGACGTCGACGGCGAGCGTACGGATGTCGCCGAGCTCGTCGGCCGCGCCCGCCCCGACCTGATCCTGCTCAACGACGACGACCTCGCCTACGCGAAGATCCGCCTCGACGCCGCGTCGCAGGACGTCGCCCTCGAGTACTTGTCGGCGATCGAGAGCCCTCTGGCCCGGGCGATCGTCTGGGGTTCCGTCTGGGACTCGACCCGCGACGCCGAGACCGCGCCGCGCGACTTCATCACCCTCGTGCTCGGCAACGTCGCCACCGAAACCGAGTCGACCACACTCCGCACGGTGCTCGGCCAGGTCGTGCTCGCGGCAACGTTCTACGTTGCCGAGGAACACCGCGCGGGCACGGTCAAGGAGGTCGGGGACTCGCTCTGGTCCCTCGCTCGTCACGCCGAGGCCGGCAGCGACGCTCAGTTCCAGTTCGTGAAGTTCTTCGCGTCGATCGCGACCACAGAGGCCCAGCTCGAGTCCATCTCCGCCCTGCTGGACGGCACCTCGCCGCTCGACGGTCTCGTCATCGACACCGACCTGGCCTGGGAACTGCTCATCGCACTGGTCGCCGGCGGCCAGGCCGGCACCGCGGAGATCGACGCGGCCCTCGCCAGGGACAACACGGCGACGGGCGCCCAGTCGGCCGCCCAGGCCCGCGCTGCCCTGCCGACCGCCCAGGGCAAGCAGGCCGCCTGGTCGTCACTGATCGACGTCGACACCGCGCCGAACACCATCGTGCGGGTGACCGGTGCCGGGTTCCTCCGGGCGAACGACACCACCCTGCTCGAACCGTTCGTGGACAGGTACTTCTCCATGCTGCAGACGGTCTGGGCATCACGCAGCTTCGCGATCGCCGAGAAGATCGTCGTCGGCCTGTACCCGGCGCCCCTGGCCGACCGGGCGCTGGTCGATGCGACGCGCGCCTGGCTCGACGCCAACCCGGAGCCGGTGGCACTGCGCCGGCTCGTCATCGAGAACATGGCCGGCGTCGAACGCGCCCTGGCCGCCCAGGCCCGCGACGCCGAGTAGCCCGCCGAGCAGGCACTGCAGACTGAGCCCGGGCACGGACATGCCCGGGCTCAGTCGTGCGCTCGGTAGACTGGGTCGAATATGAACTTGGACTCCATCTGGGCTGAACTGACCGACTTCTTCACCATCCAGCTGTGGCTGAAGATCATCAACATCACCGCGATCGTCATCATCGCGCTGCTCATTCGCTGGGTGCTGCACTTCGTCATCCAGCGCGTCGTCCACCAGATCGTCTCCGGCGTGAAGAAGACGCAGAAGGTCGACGACACGCAGGCGCTGAACGTGTCGCCGCTGGCCGCCGTGCGGGTCGTTCAACGCACCCGCACTCTGGGTTCGGTGCTCACGAACATCCTCAACGTGACCCTGCTGATCGTCACGGTGCTGCTCATCGTCAACGTCATCAACACGGACATCCTCGGCTCGTTCGCCCTGCTCACGGCGGCGCTCGGCGCCGGCCTCGGTTTCGGCGCGCAGAACATCGTCAAGGACATCCTCAACGGCCTGTTCATGGTCGTGGAAGACCAGATCGGCGTCGGCGACATCGTCGACGTGGGCTTCGCCTCCGGCGTCGTCGAGAACGTCGGCATCCGCATCACCCAGGTGCGCGACGTCGACGGCACCCTCTGGTTCGTGCGCAACGGCGAGATCCTGCGGGTCGGCAACATGTCGCAGGGCTGGGCGCGCGTCATCATCGACCTCGCGATCCCGTACAGCTCCAACGTCGAGGCCGTGCAGGCCGAACTGCTCCGCGTGGCGACCGCGCTCGCCTCCAGCCGCAAGTGGCGCGGCATCATCCTGGAGAAGCCCGAAATCTGGGGCCTCGAGTCGATCACCGCGGAGGCCCTCGTGACCCGCCTGGCCGTCAAGACGCGCGTCTCCGCCAAGTGGGACTTCGCCCGCGACCTCCGCCTGCACATGAAGAAGGCGCTCGATGGGATGGGCGTCTCGCTCACCCCGCTGAACAGCGTCGTGATGACCGGGGCGGATGGCGCGGCCGACGGCTCCGGCATCACTCCCTCGCTCGACGCCGCGGAAGAAGCCGCAGCTCAGGTCCCCGACGTGCTCACGGACGGCGGCGAGCCGCCCGTCCCGTCCCGGAAGGCCCGGGCGCCCAGGGCCCCCCGCAAGCCCAAGGCCGGGTCACAGCCCGTGTCGCAGCCCGCGCCTTCGGGCGTGCCCCAGGTGCACACAACCCCAGATCCGGAGATTCGCGATGACGCTTGACCCCACCCCGGTAACCCCGGCCGCAGTCCACCTTCGCGACGGTGAGAACGGCGCCGCGATTGGCCCGTCGTTCTACGAGCAGGTCGGCGGACGCCCGTTCTTCGAGAAGCTCGTCACCGAGTTCTACCGCGGGGTGGCCGGTGACCCTGTGCTGAAGCCGATGTACCCCGAGGAAGACCTCAGCGGCGCAATCGAACGCCTCACCATGTTCCTCGAGCAGTACTGGGGTGGCCCCGGCACCTACAGCGAACAGCGCGGGCACCCGCGCCTTCGCCAGCGGCACCAGCCGTTCAAGGTCAATCCGGATGCCCGCGACCGCTGGCTGCTGCACATGCGCGAAGCCGTCGACTCCTTCGGCCTGCCGCCCCTGCAGCGCGAAACACTGTGGGACTATTTGGATCGTGCGGCGCACGCCATGGTCAACACCTTCGAGGACTAACCCGGGGGCACGGATCCGCCGCACCCTGACAGGGGAGTCACGATGAGCGCACCCGGGACCGAAGCCGATGTCATCGTCGTGGGAGCCGGGCTCGCCGGCCTCGTCGCGACGGCCGAGCTGGCCCAGGCCGGCAAGAAGGTCCTCCTCGTGGAGCAGGAACCGGCCGCCTCCCTCGGCGGCCAGGCGTGGTGGTCATTCGGCGGGTTGTTCCTGGTCGACACGCCCGAGCAGCGCCGCATGGGCGTGAAGGACTCCCTCGACCTCGCCCGGCAGGACTGGTTCGGCAGCGCCGGCTTCGACCGCGAGGAAGACCACTGGCCCAGGGGTTGGGCCGAGGCGTATCTGGACTTCGCCGCCGGCGAGAAGCGGGCCTGGCTCCGCGAGAAGGGCGTCGGGTTCTTCCCGGTGGTCGGCTGGGCCGAACGGGGCGGTTACACGGCGCTCGAACACGGCAACTCGGTGCCCCGGTTCCACATCGTCTGGGGTACCGGTCCCGGCATCCTCGAACCCTTCATCCGGGCCGTGCGCGCCGGGGTCCAGGCCGGGCTCGTGAGCGCCCTGCACCGCCACCGCGTCGACGCGCTGATCGTCGAGGCCGGCTCGGTGGTCGGCGTGCGGGGCACCCGTCTGGCGGCCAGCTCCGCGCCACGCGGCGTCGCCAGCTCACGGGATGCCGTCGGCGACTTCGACCTGCGCGCCTCGGCCGTGATCGTCACCAGCGGAGGCATCGGCGGCAACCACGACCTCGTGCGCGCGCAATGGCCGGAACGCATGGGCGAACCACCCGAGCACCTTTTGTCCGGCGTCCCGGCGCATGTCGACGGGCGGATGCTCGGCATCGCCGAACAGGGTGGGGCCCGGCTGATCAACGGCGACCGGATGTGGCACTACCCGGAGGGGATCACCAATTGGGATCCCGTGTGGGCCGCCCACGGCATCCGTATTCTGCCGGGGCCGTCGTCGCTCTGGCTCGACGCGACCGGCGCCCGGCTGCCGGCGCCGCTGTTTCCCGGGTTCGACACGCTGGGCACCCTGGAGCACATCCTGAAGACCGGATACGAGCACAGCTGGTTCGTGCTCACCCAGAAGATCATCGAGAAGGAATTCGCCCTCTCGGGCAGCGAGCAGAACCCGGACCTGACCGGCAAAGACCTCAGGCTGCTCGCGCAGAGGGTGAGCCCGGGTGCGCCGGGGCCGGTCGAGGCGTTCAAGCAGAAGGGCGTCGACTTCGTCGTCGCCGACACGCTCTTCGAGCTCATGGCCGGAATGCAGAAGCTCTCCCCCGACATTCCGCTGGACTTCGCCCGGATCGAACAGGAGATCGTCGCCCGGGACCGACAACTCGACAACGACTTCGCCAAGGATGCCCAGATCAACGCGATCCGGCAGGCCCGCCACTACCGCGGCGACAAGCTCATCCGGGTGGCGACGCCGCACAAGCTTCTCGACCCGCAGAACGGGCCGCTGATCGCGGTCAAGCTGCACATCCTCACCCGCAAGAGCCTGGGCGGTATTGAGACCGACCTGTCCGCGCGCGCTCTCGGCTGGAACGGGCGCCCGGTTCCCGGGCTCTTTGCGGCCGGCGAGGCCAGCGGCTTCGGCGGCGGCGGGATGCACGGTTACCGGTCGCTCGAGGGCACGTTCCTCGGCGGCTGCCTGTTCTCCGGACGCACCGCCGGCCGCGCGGTCGCCGCCGCCCTCTGACCCCGCCCTACATTCCCCGCGAAACCGCAGTTGTGCGCGCTCAACGGGCGTTTCAACGCGCATAACTGCGGTTTCGCGGGACTAGGCCTTGAGGGTCCAGGGCTTGCGGCGCACGAGGATGTGGCCGCGGCTTGTGCTCAGCCGGGTCCAGGGGCCGGTCTCGAACAGCTGCACCGGCTCGTCCGGCGCGAGGAAGCCGAGGCTGTAGGCGGCGAAGGCGGCGCCGCTGGGCACGAATTCGAGTCCCTCGACCGGGCGGCCCCAGACTTCGGAGCGCACGCGCTGCACGATCTGTTCGCCGGTTCCGGACGGGATGGACGCCGCGACCTCGTCGATTCCGGCACGAGCGGCGTTCTCCAGGAGGGCGGCATCCGCCTCGCCCTGCGACTGCCAGCCGCCGCGGGGCGGCGAGATCCCGGCCCAGGTGACCGTGCTCACCTCCAGCGGCACCGTGACGGCGACCGGGGTGCCCGGGTCGACGACGGCCCCGGTGAGGCGGGCCACCCGGTCCAGCAACGACCGCACCGGGACGACGGCGTCGAGTTCGACCGGTTCCGTCAGGGCGAAGGTGCGCAGGCCCAGCACGGTGGGGCTCGAGTCGAGCAGGCCGCGCGGATAGAGGATCGCGGTGTACACGGCGAGCACGCCGGCGGCGGAAATCAGGCGGACTGCTCCGTCTTCCACGCGACCGGCGCGGGAGAGGTAGACCTGGAGGTCGGCGAGGGACAGGGAGTCTGTGAGGGAAAATAACTGGCTCATCTGCTTCTAAACTACCAAGATACGACGGGGCTCACGCCGGGTTCCTGGGCAGCACCGAAGCCAGCACGCAAGCCAGCACGCAAGCCAGCACCGAGGAGAAGCCATGAACACGCCGATGGAAGGTCTCCTGGCCGCCCTGGATCTCACCGACACGGGTGCCCGCACCAGCGAGGACATCTTCACGGGCGTCTCCCAGTGGATGCCGCACGGACGTGTTTTCGGCGGACAGGTGCTCGCCCAGTCCCTCGTCGCGGCCATGCGCACCGTGCCGGACGACCGCCACGTGCATTCCATGCACGGGTACTTCCTGCGGCCGGGGGACGTGGCCCAGCCGATCACGTTCTCGGTCGAGCGGATCCACGACGGCCGCTCGTTCTCGACCCGGCGCACGCAGTGCTACCAGGACGGCCTGCCGATCCTGTCGATGATCGCTTCCTTCCAGGACGCGGACGACGGTCTCGAGCACCAGATCGAGATGCCGACGGATATCCCGCACCCCGAGTCCCTGCCGTCCGCTGAGGAGACCCTGGGCCACCTCGACCACTCGGTGGCCAGGTACTGGGCCAATGAGCGCCCCTTCGACATGCGCCACATTCCCTCGCCGATCTACCTCACGGTGAATGGCGCGCGCACCGGGCGGCAGGGCGTGTGGATGAAGTCCCTCGGCCCGATGCCGGACGACCCTGACCTGCACCGCGCCGCCCTCGCCTATGCCAGCGACTACTCGATCATGGAACCCGTGTTGCGCCGCCACGGCCTGCCCTGGGCCACCCCCGGCCTCAAGGTGGCGAGCCTGGACCACGCGATGTGGTGGCACCGGTTCGGCCGCGTCGACGAATGGCTGCTCTACCTGCAGGATTCCCCGACCGCGCAGGGCGGCCGGGGCCTGTCCACGGGCAGCATCTACAGCCAAGACGGCATCCTCCTGGCGACCGTCGCCCAGGAGGGGATGGTCCGCCTGCCGAAGAAGGCCGACTGACGGCCCGGCCGGCGAGCGTAGCGCGGCGGCGCGCAGACGTGCCAGTCTGGTCGTGGTCGAAATCCCGGAAGGAACCAGCATGCCGCACGCACCGGATGTCTCACGCCGCACCGTCATCCTGATCGGAGGCGTCGGCACGGCGGCTGTCGCCCTGGCCGGATGCGCGCAGCCCGGGTCCTCCGGCACGTCATCGAAGGGAACCGGAACGCCGGTCGAGATCGCCAGGCTGGCGGACATCCCGGTGGGCGGCTCGATCGCGGTCACCCTGGACAAGAAACCGATCCTCCTCACCCAGCCGACCGCAGGCGAGGTCGTCGCCTTCAGCGCCGTCTGCACGCACCAGGGCTGCAGAGTCGCCCCGAAGGACGACGAGTTCGATTGCCCCTGCCACGGATCACGCTTCGACGCCACGACCGGCGAGGTGCTGGGCGGCCCGGCGCCCCGGCCGCTCGACAAGGTCACCGTCACGATCGACGGGGATTCGGTGCTGGCCGGCTAGCAGGCCGACACCCCCCGAGGGGGGGCCGCTACCTCGTCAACGCCGCGTGAACGCGATGGCTTCGTCGAGGTACGGCGTCCAGGCCGCCCGTTCGACGTCGTTGATCTTGCGCGGGCGCTCGCTCACGGCATCCACCAGCACGATCGTGGTGCTCGCCCGCGTGTACAGGAGCGCGGGTTCGAGGCCGGCCGGGCTCCACACCTCGTAGCAGACCTCGAGGCTCGCCCCGCCGAGCTTGCCCAGCCAGAGACGCACGTCCAGCGGCTGCCTCATGTACGGCACCGGCGCGAGATACTCGATCTCCTGCCGGGCGATGAGGGTGAGCGTCGCCGCCCCCGGCTTGCCGTCGAGCACCGCGGTGCTCGCCCCGACCGCCGAGCCGCCCGTCTCGTCGGTCACCCAGAACGCCTGGATGCGCGCCTCTTCGAGCAGGCGCAGCATCTCCGCGTTGTTGACGTGGCCGTACGCGTCGAGGTCGGACCATCGCAGCGAGATCGGGACGTGCAGCTTCATCCGGATGCTCCTAGTCGCGGGTGAGCTTGCGGTAGGCGGACCGGTGCGGCTTCGCGGCATCCGGGCCGAGTCGCTCGATCTTGTTCTGCTCGTACGACTCGAAGTTACCCTCGAACCAGTACCAGTTCGCCGGGTCCTCGTCGGTGCCCTCGTAGGACAGGATGTGCGTGGCAATGCGGTCGAGGAACCACCGGTCGTGAGTGATGACCACGGCGCAGCCGGGGAACTCGAGCAGCGCGTTCTCGAGCGAGCCGAGTGTTTCGACGTCCAGGTCGTTGGTGGGCTCGTCGAGCAGCAGCAGGTTGCCGCCCTGCTTGAGGGTGAGGGCGAGGTTGAGGCGGTTGCGCTCACCACCGGAGAGCACGCCGGCCTTCTTCTGCTGGTCGGGTCCCTTGAAGCCGAACGTGGAGACGTAGGCACGCGACGGGATCTCGGTCTTGCCGACCTGGATGTAATCCTGGCCGTCGGAGACGACCTCCCAGAGCGTCTTGTTCGGGTCGATACCGGTGCGGCTCTGGTCGACGTAGGACATGGTGACCGTCTCGCCGATCTTGAGCTCTCCCTCGTCGAGCGGCTCGAGTCCGACGATCGTCTTGAACAGGGTGGTCTTACCCACACCGTTGGGGCCGATGATCCCGACGATGCCGTTACGCGGCAGGGTGAAGGAGAGATCCTCGATGAGGACGCGGTTGCCGAAGCCCTTCTTGATCTTCTTCGCGTCGATGACCTGGGCGCCGAGGCGCGGTCCGACCGGGATCTGGATCTCTTCGAAGTCGAGCTTGCGGGTGCTCTCGGCGGCGGCGGCCATCTCCTCGTAGCGCGCCAGGCGCGCCTTCGATTTGGCCTGGCGGCCCTTGGCGTTGGAGCGCACCCAGTCGAGCTCGTCGGCCAGACGCTTGGCCATCTTCGCGTCCTTCTTGCCGGCGATGAGCAGACGTTCCTGCTTCTTCTCGAGGTAGGTGGAGTAGTTGCCCTCGTACGGGTACAGGTGGCCGCGGTCGACTTCGGCGATCCACTCGGCGACGTGGTCGAGGAAGTACCGGTCGTGGGTGACGGCGAGCACGGCGCCGGCGTACTGGGCCAGGTGCTGCTCGAGCCAGAGCACGCTCTCGGCGTCGAGGTGGTTAGTGGGTTCGTCGAGGAGCAGCAGGTCCGGCTTCTGCAGGAGGAGTTTGGTCAGCGCCACCCGGCGCTTCTCTCCACCGGAGAGATCCACGACGGACAGGTCGCCCGGCGGCGTGCGCAGGGCATCCATCGCCTGTTCGAGCTGGGAGTCGAGGTCCCAGGCGTCGGCGGCGTCGATCGCTTCCTGGAGCGTCCCCATTTCGGCAAGAAGGGAATCAAAATCGGCGTCCGGTTCGGCCAGCGCGAGGCTGATCTCGTTGAAACGGTCGACCTTGGCCTTGATCGGGCCAACGCCCTCCTGCACGTTCTCGAGGACCGTCTTGGTCTCGTCGAGTTCGGGCTCCTGCATCAGGATGCCCACGGTGTAGCCGGGGCTGAGCTTGGCCTCGCCGTTGCTCGGGGTGTCGAGCCCGGCCATAATCTTGAGGATCGTTGACTTACCCGCGCCGTTCGGCCCCACGATGCCGATTTTGGCGCCGGGGAAGAACGACATCGTGACGTCGTCGAGAATGAGCTTGTCGCCAACCGCTTTGCGCGCTCGGACCATCGTGTAAATAAATTCGGCCATATCTACCAGTCTATTTGCCGCGTGCCGCCCACGAGACACGTGCCTGAGCTGAGCACGTCCGCGACCATGCTGTGGTAGCCCCCGGTCGCCGGTCCGTTCTGCCCGATCAGGCACTCGTCGTTGACCCGCACGGAGAACTGGATGGAGTCCGCTGCGAGGTCGGCCTGGGTGCGGTCGAAGGTGACTTCCATCGTCTTCTTGTCGAAGCCGCCGGCGACGAGGCCGTCGATGAAGGCCTTTCCGCCGGCCGCCGGATCGGCCCGGAGCACCCCGGCGGCGATGAAGTCGAAGTAGTCGAGGTTCTCGGATGCACTCAGCCGGGGTGCCAGGGTCGGGTCCGGAACCGGCTCGGCGGCGGGGGGCGGGACCGTGCCTGGTCCCGCGCTCGGGCCGGCCGAGCTCGTCCTGGTGGGTGGCGGCGAATCTGCCGAGCACGCGGCGAGGCCGAGGGCCATCAGCGCTGCGGTCAGTGCTGCCGCGCCGATGATTGACTGGCGACGACCGCTCGTCGGATTCGTTCCTGCTGTACCCGGCACGCGTCGCCCTCCTGCGGCCGCGACGCGGCCAACCCTACGAGTCTAGGGTCGCGAGGCTCGGCGCCCCGCGGGGAGCAAACGAGCCGGGCTCTGCCCGCTCCGAGGCGTCCTGCTCCGAGGCGACCTGCTCCGAGGAGCCCGGCTCCGGGTCCTCCTGTTCCATCGCAGGCTGCGGCGCCGGCATGGCCGCAGGCGCACTGCGCACGTACGCCGTCGTGCACCAGGTGAGGTCGTGGCCGATCGCGTCCGCCTCGAGCTCGACCGATGTTCCGTTTCGATCCGCATTCTCCCAGTCGCGCACGCGCAGCCTGCCGGTCACCACCACATGTTGCCCCTTCCTGACCGACGCCACCACATTGTGCGCCAGCTGCCGGAAGGAGGAAACGGTGTACCAATTCGGGTCGGCATCCACCCAGACATTGCGTTTGCGGTCGAACCGGCGCTGCCCGGACGCCAGCCGGAAAGACGTGATGGCCAAACCGGAGCTCGTGACCAGGTGCCGCGGCGTCGTCGCCACGACTCCCGTCAGGGTCATGGTGTCGCTCGTCATGATGTGCCTCCCTGCACGACCAACTGCGCGAGCAGCTGCACGAACGCCTGCGCAGGGCGGACGCCCCGTGCGCGCGACCCGGGAACAACCACTCGTGCCAGTTTTGTCACACCCGGGCCGCGTACGACGAGTGTGCTCGCCTCGAGGGGGCGCGGGAGCGACCGCCCGGCATCGGGGCAATTCCACCGAACCGGCAGGCTGTGGAGGACCAGCTGGCCCCGGACGACGAGCCGCGGATCGCTACGCGACGATGTACTGCGAGTACGACTTGCGGATCTTGTTCACCTTCGGCAGGGCAACGGCCATGCAGTAGCCCTGGCCCGGGTTCTTCGCGAAGAAGTCCTGGTGGTAGTCCTCGGCGACGTAATACTCGCCGAGCGGCTCGATCGTGGTGACGATGCCGCCGTCCCACCAGCCGTTGGCGCGCTCACGCGCCATCTCGAAGAGCTGCTTCTGCTCGTCGTCCGCGTAGAACATCGCCGACCGGTACTGGGTGCCGACGTCGGCCCCCTGCCGGTTCAGCTGGGTCGGGTCGTGGAGGGTGAAGAACACGTCCAGGATCACCTCGGCCGGGATGACCTCGGGGTCGAACGTCACCGCGATGGCCTCAGCGTGCCCGGTGCGGCCGGTGCACACCGACTCGTAACTCGGGTTCGGGACCTCACCGCCGGTGTACCCGGAGACGACGTCGCTCACCCCACGCAAAACCCGATACACGGCGTCGAGACACCAGAAACATCCACCTGCTACTACGAAAGTTTGCACGCCTCTAGAGTAACTCCATGACCTTTGTTGCCGCTGATGACCGTTACGCCGCCATGGACTATCGTCGCACCGGTCGGAGCGGCCTCAAGCTCCCCGCCGTGTCCCTGGGCCTCTGGCACAACTTCGGCCACGAGCGCCCGATCGACACCCAGAGGGCCATCCTGCGCCGCGCTTTCGACCTCGGCGTCACCCACTTCGACCTGGCCAACAACTACGGTCCGCCCCCCGGCGCCGCCGAGACCAACTTCGGCCGGATCTTCGCCGAGGACTTCCGGCCCTATCGGGACGAAATGATCATCTCCAGCAAGGCCGGGTACGACATGTGGCCGGGCCCGTACGGCGAATGGGGCTCCCGCAAGTACATGCTCTCGTCCCTCGACGCGAGCCTCGGCCGGATGGGTCTGGACTACGTCGACATCTTCTACTCGCACCGGCCGGATCCGAACACCCCGATCGAGGAGACGATGGGCGCCCTGGCCACCGCCGTGCAGCAGGGGAAGGCCCTGTACGCGGGGATCTCGAGCTACGACCCCGAGCAGACCCGCGCGGCCGCAGCCGCCCTGGCCGAGCACAACGTGCCGTTGCTCATCCACCAGCCGCGTTACTCCATGTTCGACCGTCACATCGAGGACGGGCTGTTCCCGGTCCTCGACGAACTCGGCGTCGGCAGCATCGTCTTCTCCCCGCTGGCGCAGGGGCTCCTGACCGACCGGTACCTCGACGGCCGGGTGCCGGCGGGTTCCCGCATCGCCACCAGCGGATTCCTGTCGGAGTCGGCCCTGTCCGACACGTACCTCGGCCGGGTGCGTGCGCTCAACGGAATTGCCGCCGCACGCCACCAGACCCTCGCGCAGCTGGCCCTGACCTGGATCCTGCGGCAGCCGTCCGTGACCTCGGTGCTCATCGGCGCGAGCAGCGTTACGCAGCTGGAGCAGAACGTCGCCGCGCTGGAGGCCCCGGCGCTGAGCGAAGACGAGATCGCAGCCATCGAACCACACGCCGTGCACGGCACATCCGTCGGTTAGCGGGGTGGGCTACCTCTTCGCGCTGCTCGCATCGCTCCTCTTCGGGCTGAACGGAAGCACCACCAAGGTCATCGTCGAGGCCGGACTCTCCCCCGCGCAACTCACCTTCGCCCGGGTCACCATCATCGCGGTGCTCGCCGGCGTACTGCTGTTCGCCACGAACCGCGCGGCGTTCCGGATCGACCGCAGCCAGTTGGCCGTGATGGCGCTCCTCGGTGTCGCGGGCGTGGCCCTGATCCAGTGGTTCTACGCCGTGGCGATCAGCCTGCTGCCCGTGGGGATCGCACTCATGCTCGAGTACTCAGGGGTGCTGCTCATCGCCCTCGTCGTGCGTTTCGTCTTCAAGGAGAAGGTGAAATCCCGGATCTGGGTGGCCATCGTCTTCGTGCTGATCGGGATGGCCATCGTCGCCGAGGTGTGGGCGAGCAGGCTGTCGGCGCCCGGCGTCGTCGCGGGGGTCCTGGCGGCGATCTGCCTGGCCGTGTACTTCCTGGTCGGCGAGCGCCAGGTCGCCACGAGCTCCCCGCTGGCGGTGGCGTTCTGGTCGATGCTGTTCGCCAGCGCCTTCTGGCTCCTCTTCAGCGCCTGGTGGCAGATCGACCCGGCGATCCTCACCCAGCAGACGTCCCTCGGCGGAAACATGGGCCCCGTGTCCTTCCCGCTCTGGGGCATTCTGCTCTGGAACGGCGTGTTCGGATCGTTCGCGCCGTATCTGCTCTCCTACATGGCACTCAGCAGGCTGAACGCCACCGCCGCGGGCGTGGTCTCGGCATCCGAGGTCATTTTTGCGTTCGCGTTCGCGTTCCTGTGGCTGGGTGAGTCGCTCACCGGCGTGCAGGCGGCGGGAGCCGTGCTCGTGCTGGTCGGCATCGTCGTCGCGCAAACGGCGCGGTCCAACAAGGCAGTGGACCTGGACCTGGCGAGCCAGGATCTCGCGCTCGCGAAGGGCCCGGCCGACTGAAGCGCGGACGAATGTCGGTGGCCGACCCTAACCTCAGGAAAACCCCAGCGGCCGGCTGAAAGTTCGGAGGATTCCATGATCACCACAACCGCAACCCGCGGCCCCAGCCTCGTCCCGGTCAAAGACGGGCTGTGGCGGGTGACCGGCCGGTCGGGCGCCGTCCTCGGCCACATCGAACGCCGAGCGGATGCCCGCGGGGAATGTTTCGCCGCGCGCCGCATCGTGGCGACAGCACGCAGCATCCACCTGGGCGAGTTCTGGCGGATCGACGACGCGGCGGACTGCTTCCGCTGAGCCCGCATGCGCCTGGCACCAGTTCGGGGCACGCCGCCGCCCTTCCCGGGGAACGCCACGCGGGCCCGGTACATTCGGCTCATGGAATGGTGGAATAACTTCGTATCCTGGCTCACGGCCATCAGCAACCAGCCCGTCATCTTCGGTGCTGTCGTGCTCGTCGTTGCGCTCATCGTCGCCAGCGTGCTGGCGGCATGGATCTCCCGTGGAGCGGTCAGGGGCCTGCTCGACCAGCGCGATCGCGAACTCAAAGCCGCGGTCATCAGCACGCTCGTCGATGCGGCCGCCGACGCCTCCGTCTGGAACTCGCTGACCGCGCAGGAGCAGGTCATGTCCGACCGCGCCGTCGGACACGCTGACATCCAGCTGCGCCTGCTGCCGATCCGCGGAGCCGGCATCGCCGCGAACTGGGCCGCCCACCAGCTGGCCGACCTCAAGCGGACCTCGGCCACGTTCGGCTACCAGCTCGAGCCCGCCGTCGCAGAGTTCCGCGACCGCCTGGTCGACTGGCAGAACAAGCCGTCCCGGGCCCGGAAGATCTTCCAGGGCGACCTCGACCGCTGGAAGCTCCAGGACACAAGCTCCGAGAAGAGCCTCCTCGCCGAACGAGACGCCTGGGTTGCCCAGCAGCACCATGACGACTTCACCCGGCTGGAATCCGAATCCGCGTCGACGCCCCGACAGTTCGAACCGGCCGCGGCGCCGGCCGACTCGAAGGTGAACGCTCGACCGGTCAACGGGGACTACGAGGACGACGCGGAGTACGCGAACGCGGCCGGGCGCAGTGCGACGCAGGGCGACGTCCGACAGACGGAGGCCGCACAGTCCGCCGATGGCCAGGCCGGCACGTCCCAGGCCGGCACTTCCCAGGCCGGCACTTCCCAGGCCAGCCGCGCACCGATCAGCTACGCGCCGCTCGGCTACACGCCGGCGACACCGTCGACGGAGACCCAGCAGCTGCTCGACGACGTCGAGGCGCTTGACGTCCGTTCGGCGGAACCTTACGTTCCCACCGGGCCCGTCTCGACTCCCTCCCAGCCGTAGAACCGCCGGCTCAGCGCCACCACGCGTCGAACGGCGAGGCGGGAACGTTCCGTTTGTGTTCGGTGCTGAGGAACCTCGTCTCCAGGGCGTCCGCGACGCCCTGGTCGACGGATTTCCCCTCGAGGTAGTCGTCGATGTCTTCGTACCGCAGGCCCAGGTTGGCTTCGTCGGTCTGGCCGGGCAGGTCGTCGAGCAGGTCGGCCGTCGGCGGCTTCAGGTAGAGCCGCTCCGGCGCCCCGAGGGCGACGAGGAGCGAACGCCCCTGCCGCTTGGTCAGGCCGGCCAGTGGCAGGATGTCCGTTCCGCCGTCTCCGTACTTCGTGAAGAACCCGGTGACGGCCTCCGCCGCGTGGTCGGTCCCCACGACCAGGAGGCCCCGCGCCCCGGCGAGGGCGTACTGGGCGATCATCCGTGCACGCGCCTTGACGTTTCCCTTGTTGAAGTCGGTCAGGTCCTCGCCGGTGCTGTGCTGGAACTCCGCTTCGAAACCGTCGACCGCGCGTTCGATGTTGAAGGTGAGCACCGTCTGCGGGCGGATGAAGTCCAGCGCCAACCGGGCATCAGCCTCGTCCCGCTGCACCGCGTAGGGCAGACGCACGGCCGTGAACGACGCCGGATGACCTTCGGCGCCGAGTTCGTCGACCGCCAACTGGCAGAGGCGTCCGGCCAGGGATGAATCCTGGCCGCCGCTGATGCCCAGCACCAGCCCCTTCGCCCCCGTGCGCAACAGGTAGTCCTTGAGGAATCCGATCCGGCGGCTCACTTCCGCGGCCGGGTCGATGGTGGGGGTCACGTGCAGTTCGGCGATGATTCGCGCCTGAAGTTCTCGCATGAACCGAATCTATCAAGGCGGACGCGGCGACCGGCCCCAGGACCTTCACGCCCTCAGCCGCGTGCCGTTCGCGTGGGCCACTCCCGCCCGAGAAGCGCGTACGTGTCGAGCGTCGTCCACTCCCCCTTGAACCAGTCGGCCTCGACCTGCCTGGACTCCTGCCGCAGTCCGGCCTTCCGCAACACGGCGGCCACCGCACCGTTGCGGGCATCGCAGTGCGCGAGCACCCGGTGCGCGCCGTGCACGTCGAAGAGAAAGCCGAGCAGGGCCAGCATGGATTCGGTCGCGTAACCCCGGCCCTGGTGCTCGCCCGCAAAGGTCACCCCCAGCTCGAACGTGCCGGGCTGCTCGGAGAGGCGGTGCACGGCAACATCGCCGAGCAGCTGCCCGCCGTTTCGGGAGTGCACACCCAGTTGGAGCCACTGCCCGGGGCCCGGCAGATCGCCCGCCGGCTGACCTGCGACGATGCGCAGCGCAGCGGCCTCGGAGAAATCGGCCGACCAGGACTGGTACAAGGCAACGCCCGGTTCCTGCCGGTACCGGGCGAAGTCCGCAGCGTCAGCGCCGGCCAGGGGCGCGATGCTGAGCCGTTCGGTGATCAGCGGATATGCCATGACCGACCCTCCCACAGGTCTTGCTGGATGGTGCCCCCGGTAGGAATCGAACCTACGACAAGCGGATTAGAAGGCCGCTGCTCTATCCACTGAGCTACGGGGGCGGGAAACGCGGTTCAACGATACCGCAGGCGGAGACTCGGCCCGTCCCGCGCCACGACGGGCCGGGCGGATGCCGGCGGGGCGGAAGGTGACAGGCGGAAGATGAGAAAGGTCAGAGCGCCTTCGCGGCGGCGACGAGCACCTGGGCGAGCGTCGGCACGCCGACGGCGCGGAGAACCTCGGTTCCGGCGGCGTTCTTCACGATCACGGTCGGCGTGGTGCGGATGCCCTCCGCCTCGGCCTCGGCGACGTCCCTGGCCACATCCAGTTCCCGCACGGTCGCCTGGGGCACGAGCCGAGCCGCCTCGGCCAGCACCGCCCGGGTCTGCATGCACGGCTCACAGAATGCGGAGGAGAAGAAGATCAGTTCCATGTTCGGTCAGCCCGTGATCAGGAAGACCGTCGCGACGACGACGGAGACGACCGCCAGCAGCAGGGAGATGCCGATCAGCACGGCGTGGACGACCAGGAATCTGGTCGGTTTGCCGGCCGCATCGCGGGCGCGTTCGTCGCGCCGCACCCGTCGGAAGAACTGCGGCCAGACGATGAAGGCCCAGGCCGCATTGATGATCAGGAGAACCGCAAGTGTCGTTGGCATCGCACCCAGTCTACGGAGGCGGGCACCCGCGACCTCCCGCACCCGCCCCGGCGCCCGCGCGGGGCCCGTCGGCGCCCACCGGTAGACTCATCCCATGACAATTAGCGGTGACCGGTTGGTATGGATTGACTGTGAAATGACTGGTCTCGACCTCGACAACGACGAGCTCGTGGAAATCGCGGTCGTGATCACGGACTTCGACCTTAACCTCATCGGCCCGGGCCTCGACATCGTGATCAAGCCGGATGCGTCGGCCCTGGCGAACATGGGCGACTTCGTCCGCGACATGCACACGTCGTCGGGCCTGATCAACGAGATCCCGAACGGGGTCAGCGTCGCCGAGGCCGAGTTCCAGGTGCTCGAATACATCCTCCAGTTCATTCCCGCAGAGCAGAAGGCACCGCTCGCCGGCAACTCGATCGGCACCGACCGCGCCTTCCTCACCAGGTACATGCCGCGCCTCGACAAGCAGCTGCACTACCGCAACGTCGACGTGTCGTCGATCAAGGAACTGGCCCGCCGCTGGTACCCGCGCGCCTACTTCAACGCGCCCGCGAAAGACGGCGGCCACCGCGCCCTCGCCGACATCCTCGAATCCATTCGGGAACTCGCCTACTACCGCCAGAGCGTCTTCGTGGCCGACCCCGGGCCCACGAGCGTCGAGGCGAAAGTGCATTCCGCGCAGGCCGTGTCCAACTTTGGTCCGAAGGTGTAATAGAATTCTTGAGTTGCCTACGTCGCTTGCGATGTGAGCACACATGGTGGGTATAGCTCAGCTGGTAGAGCGCCTGGTTGTGGTCCAGGAGGTCGCGGGTTCAAGCCCCGTTACTCACCCCAATAGATTGATCCTCCACCGGGCATCCCCGTCGCGGGAGGCGTATGCTGCCTCCGGACGAGAGATGCCGGCATGGAAGAAATCAACCCGAAGCTGCTGAATTGGGCGTCGATCCTTGACCCGGTCACGCGCGAGCAAGCGATCACGACGGCCTCGCTTTCGTTCATCTTTCCCCATCTCGCCCTGATGCCCGACGCGCATCCGGGCAAGGGCGCGACCGTCGGATCCGTCATCCCCACGATCGGCGCCATCATCCCGGCCGCTGTGGGCGTGGACATCGGCTGCGGGATGATCGCGGTCCGCACGCAGCTCGGCGCTGGTGACCTCCCCTCTGACCGCCGCCCCCTGCGCGAGGCCATCGAGCGCGCGATCCCCCTCTCGGCCGGCCACTACAACGATGTCCTGACCCCGTCGGCCGCGGCCAGGTGCCGCACGCTCGAACGAGCGGCGTCCGAGGCGCATTTCGATCCGGCGGCCTACTCACCGAACTGGCGGCTTCAATTGGGCACCCTCGGCAGCGGGAATCATTTCATCGAAGTCAGCCTGGACGAGCACGACCGCGTCTGGCTGTTCCTGCACTCCGGTTCGCGTGGTGTGGGCAACAAGCTGGCACTGCACCACATTGAGATCGCCCGGCGCTACGCATCCGCGCATTCGATCAAGCTTCCCCACCCGGACCTCGCGTACCTGGTCGAGGGCACGCCGGAGTTCGACCGGTACATCGCCGAGATGCGCTGGGCGCAACACTTCGCGCTGTTGAACCGAGAGGAGATGATGGATCGCGTCGTCATGCAGTTCGAGAGGTGGACCGGCGTGCCGTCCCTCGAGCAGGAGCGCATCAATTGCCACCACAACTTCACCGAGCGGGAACATCACTGCGGCAAGGACGTGTGGCTGACTCGGAAGGGCGCGATCGACGCGAGCCCGGGCAAGCCGGGGCTGATTCCGGGTTCGATGGGGACCGCCTCGTACGTTGTCGTCGGCAAAGGCAACCCGCTCTCGCTGAATTCGTCACCGCACGGGGCCGGCCGGGAGTACTCCCGCACAGCCGCTCGCAAGACGTTCACGTTCAGGCAACTGCGTGAGGCGATGGCCGGCATCGAGTTCCGCGACACGGCGGAATTCATCGACGAGATCCCCCAGGCCTACAAGCCGATTGATCGCGTGATGCAGGACTCCGCCGACCTGGTGGAGGTTCGGCACACGCTCCGCCAGCTCATCAATGTGAAGGGCGACTGACCGCGCTGTGGGATGCTGAACGGATGCCGCAGCTCACCCCGGAGGAATTCGAGCGTCTCGTCGTCGACGAGCTCGACCTGCTGCCCGACGACATGCTCGACGGGCTCGAGAATGTCGTCTTCGTGGTCGAAGACCGCCCGGAGAACGGCACGCTGGACACGCTGGGACTCTACGACGGAGTGTCGCTGACCGAACGCGGGCAGTACGGCTTCGGCGAAATGCCCGACCGGATCGTCATCTACCGCGAACCGCTGCTCGACCTCTGCGCCGACCTCGACGAACTGCGCGACCAGGTGCACGTGACCCTCGTGCACGAGATCGCGCACTTCTTCGGGATAGATGACGACAGGCTGCACGAGCTCGGCTGGGGTTGACTTCCCCGGGGTTAGCCTGAGCCCATGAGTAGATTCCGGCCCGGCCGCTTCATTGGTGTCACAGCCGGCACGCTGGTGATCCTGGCCGTCGGCGTCTACGGACCGGCGACCCTGCTGGGGCCGCTGCCCGCGGTCAGGGCGACCGCGTCGACACCCGCGGCGGCCGCAGAGCCCGCACCTCCGCTGCTGCCGGCCGCCGGTGGGAGCGCGGTCACGGCCATCGGC
>MCHG01000289.1_pt1 | contig 19828 bp, 15 predicted proteins | sample 787351 | NCBI WGS metagenome assembly MCHG01 (sample SAMN05430296, study PRJNA330682) | permafrost metagenome | biome: Cold desert; feature: permafrost; material: soil; isolation source: enrichment culture inoculated with soil incubated with H2/CO2 at 20 degrees... ... | reverse complement strand
AATGATACGACCTCCACATGCGTCTCCACCCGGACGCCGGCGGCCTCGAGCTGGTCGATGAGGTACCGGGACATGCTCTCGGCAAGGGTCGGGCCTCGCACGAGCAGGGTGACCGACGTGGCATAGCGCGCCAGATGCAGCGCGGACTGGCCGTCGGAGTTGCCTCCGCCGACGACGTGTACGGCCTTCCCGGCCTGCGCCCGGGCCTCGACCGCCGACGCCCCGTAGAAAACAGAAACGCCGACGTGCTCGGCCAGCTCGGGCACCGCCAGCCGGCGGTACGACACCCCGGCGGCGATCACGACCGACCGCGCGCGAAGAACCTCCCCTGGTGCGACGGTGATCCGGAATGCACCGTCGTCGGCCTGGAGGCCGACGACGTCGCGCGAGTGGGCGAAGCCGGCGCCGAATACCCACGCCTGCTGGTAGGCGCGCGCGGCCAGCTCCGAGCCCGAGATGCCGCGGGCGAAGCCGAGGTAATTGCGAATGAGCGAGCTGGAACCGGCCTGGCCGCCGATCGATTCGCGTTCAATCACGAACGTCCGGAGTCCCTCGGATGCCGCGTAGACGGCCGCCGCCAGACCGGCCGGCCCGGCGCCGACAATCGCGACGTCGACCTCGGTGGCCTCCGGCAGCTCGGTGGTCAGCCCGTAAGCCTGCGCTAATTCCGCGTAGCTCGGGTCGCTCAGGATCCGACCGCCCCGCACCCACACCAGGGGGACTCCGGCGTACTGCGCTCCGGATTCGGCCAGCATCCTCCTGCCGTCGTCGGAGTCGGGGGCAGCGTAGGCGTGCGGGACGCCTCCGCGGGCGAGGACGCTGCGCAGGTCATGGACTCGCGGTTGCGCGTCGTCGCCGATCACGGTGACCTCGCGGGGCCGCAGGTCGATCGCCCGCTCCCACTCGAGGAGGAACTCGGTGACGGTGCGGTGGAAGTATTCGTCGGGCGATTGCCACGGCCTGATCACGTAGTAGTCGATCTGGCCCGTCGCCATCAGCTGGAGGACACTCTCCGCCGTTTCCCGATCCGCCCAGGCGCCCCAATTGATCAGGAGTCCGCGCCGGATGTCCGGGAACAGGCGTCGCGCCTCGGCGAAAACCGTCTCGCCGCCGGGCAGGAGCCTCGGGTCCTCCGCCAGCAGCAGCGCCACCTGTTTGCCGCGGTTGGCGGCCTCGCGCAAGGCCTCGCCGGCCCGGGCGGCGGTGCCAGACTCCGTGATCCGGTAATCGGCTGAGTACCGGCGCTCCAGCTCGTCCCGCACGCTGGCCCTGGCGCCGGCCTCCCCGATGGACAACAGGATGACGGGCCGCTGCGGTGACCCGCGCTTCAGCGACCCGGTGACCGCCACCATTTCCGCTCCTCCACCCCGGGCTGACACCCCTGGCTGAGCCGACCGGACAGGCCGGCGGTGCCGAGTGTACTCTCGGCCAGTCGCCCCGGCCATCGGGTCGGAGTCGGCGGCCGGGGCCGGGAACCGCGGCAGTGGCGAGGTTCAGCGGGCGGCGCCGGCGGCCGCCTCGACGAGGCTCCTGACTGCGGCCAGGGGGATCGGCAGCCACGCGGGCCGGTTGCGGGTCTCGTACACCGTCTCGTAGACGGCCTTGTCCAGCTCGAATGCGTCGAGGAGGGCAGCGTCGTCCCGCGCGTCCCGCCCGGAGCGTTCCGCGTAGCCATCGAGGAACGCCCGGCGGCAGGCCGCGGCCCACTCCGCTGCCGGGGCAGGATCGCGTTCCGGGTGAGCCATGATGATGGTGCCCGCCGCGTAGGAGAACGACCGGAGCATGCCCGCGACATCGCGCAGGGCGACATCCGGCTGGTCGCGTTCGTGCATGGGCCGCAGGGGCTCACCCTCGAAGTCCACCAGGACCCAGCCTCGCCCAGGGGCGTGCAGGACCTGGCCGAGGTGGTAGTCGCCGTGGATGCGCTGGAGCCTGGGCCAGGGAGCCGACCGCACCCGGCCGAAGACGGCCTCGATCGCCGAGCCGTGAGCGGCGAGGGCCGGCACCTCCTGGGCGGCCGCGCGCAGGCGCTCGCTCATGCCCTCCAAAACGCCCTGGATGAACTCGGGCGTGGCCTCGCGGGTCGGCATGGCGCGCGCGAGGTCTGCGTGCACGGAGGCGGTGGCCTCGCCGAGCGTGCGTGCCTCGGCGCTGAAATCTTCGCCGGCCTCGGCGGCGCCGAGCGCCACCCGCCAGGCATCCTCCACACCCGGCAGGAACTCCTGGGCGAATGCCAGGTGGCCACGAGCGCGCCCCCCGGGCTGCCCGGGGTCGTCCCACTCACCCACCACACAGCCGAGCGGGGCCGGCACGAACCGGGAGCCGGCCTCGGCCAGGGCAGACTGCAGGACGACATCGGGATTCTCGCCGTGGTGCACGGCCCGGAACACCTTGCAGATGATCGGACGGGAGGGGTTCCCGTGAGCATCGGTGGTGTCGACGATGATCGAGGTGTTGGACTGTTCGCCGCTGACCACCCGGCTGGCCACGACGGTCGCCGCGTCCGCGTGCGCATCCGCCGCGCCCGCCGACAGCGTCTCGCCGTGGGCGGACGCGTCGTGATCCCGGGCGGCTGGGGAGGATGCCCGGCCCAGGATGAAGCTCATCAGCGCCGGCGCATACGCCGGGTCGTGCGGGGCATCGTAGACGAATACGTCCCCGGTGCCCCTGCCCACGAGGGCCGCTTGTCCCTGTGCCAGGGGCGATCCGCGCTCGGTGAGCGGCAGCTGGAACAGCGGCAGCTCCGGGCTTGCCGTGTCGAGCACGAGGTGGGTGCGGATGCTCACCCCGGGTTCGGTCGCCGGCAGGGTCCACTCGCCGATGCTCCGCAGGGCGGGGACGCGCCCCGTGCCCCCGTACCAGCGCTGCCGCGAGACCCACAGGTTGACGTACTCCGGGAGAGCGGTGCCGCGACCTACAGTGAGGTGGCCCATCGCCTCTGTGTCCCGGCCGGACCCTCGCTCACCCATTTCGGTCACAGTACGCCAGCCCGGCCCGGCTACAGGCGCGCCAGCAGCTCGGACTTCTTGGCCTCGAACTCGTCCTCGGTCACCACTCCGGCGTCGCGGAGCTGCCCGAGCTGGAGCAGGTGGCCCGCGGCCGCCGATCCCAGCGCGGGGTTCGCGTGCTGCGGTGCGGCCAGGGCCAGGCGCGGCGTCGGTCCCGCGGCCAGGACGGGTGCGGCGGCGGACGGGGAGGCCGCCGGCGCGTGCCCGGCCGACTGGGACATCCGGTCGATCCAGGCCAGGGCGATGGCGGAAAGGATGAAGACCATGTGGATGATGACCTGCCAGAGCACCCCGTCCCAGGTGTAGGTCTCGCCGGTGACGTTGTCCTGGCCTGCGCTGGGTGTGGCGCCCCGGGCCGCCAGGTCGCCGACTTCGATGAACGTCTTGAGCAGGTGGATCGACGAGATGCCGACGATGGCCATCGCGAGCTTGACCTTGAGCACGTTGGCGTTGACGTGGGAAAGCCATTCCGGCTGGTCGGGGTGGCCCTCGATGCGGATCCTGGACACGAACGTTTCGTAGCCGCCGATGATGACCATGATCAGGAGATTGGCGATCATGACGACGTCGATCAGGCCGAGGACCGCGAGCATGATCTTGGCTTCGTCGATCTCGATCCCGTGCGACCCGGGGTTCAGGAGGGATTCCACCACGCCGGAGCCGAGGTGGAACAGCTCGACCATGAACACGACGACGTAGATGATCTGCGCGAGGATCAGGCCGATGTAGAGCGGTGCCTGCAGCCAGCGGCTGAAGAAGATCATGAATCCGACACCCTGCACCCAACGGGATTGCTCACGGAAAAGGCGCGGTTCGGGTGTTTGAGTCACCGTCCGAGTTTAGGCCACGGTCGGATGGGAGCCTGCTGTGACCGGACTCGGCTCGAACGAGGGCTGTCGACCCCCTTGACCGAAGCCGACGTCCGGATGATGCTGGATTGCCGATGGCGAGTTCGCCGTCGGCCGCTTGCGGTGGATGAGGCTTCCAGCTTGGGGGTAGTCGGGTGATGTCCAGACGGTCACGGAATTCGATGTTCGATGAGCACCGAACGCCCGGTGGCGTGCTCGGCGGATTCATCGGGCTCGTGATCGTGAGCGCCATGGCGGGGGTGCTCGTCACCGCGGGCATCGCCCCGGTCCTGGCAGTGACGGGGATGGCCGCGACGAACACGATCACCGTGTTCGAAAACCTGCCCGACTACGTGGCCATCGACCAGCTCGCCCAGAAAAGCAACATCTACGCCACCGAGGCCAACGGGACGAAGGTGCTCCTCGCGTCGTTCTACGACCAGAACCGGGTCGAGGTTCCGTTCGATTTGATGAGCCAGTACGTGAAGGATGCGGCCGTCGCAGGCGAAGATCCTCGCTTCTTCGAGCACAGCGGAGTCGACCTCCAGGGCACCGTGCGAGCGACCGTGAAGACCGCCGCCGGCGGACAGACCCAGGGCGGGTCATCCATCACCCAGCAGTATGTGAAGAACGTCCTGGTGCAGAAATGCGAGGCCATTGCGGATGCCAGGAAACACGACGCCTGCTATTTCGCCGCGACCGAGACGACGCCGGAACGCAAACTCAAGGAGATGCGACTCGCGATCGGCGTCGAGAAACGGTACTCCAAGAACGAGATCCTTCGGCAGTACCTCAACATCACCGGCTTCGGCGGAACGGTGTACGGCATCGAGGCGGCCGCCAACTACTACTACGGCACGACGGCGGCGAAGGTGACCCTGCCGCAGGCCGCGAGCCTGGTGGCGATCGTGAACAACCCGGTCAAGTTCCAGCTCGACTACCCGACCGGCGCAAGCAACGGAACGGCGAACGGGTATGCGGCCAATCGGGAACGCCGTGACTACATCCTCACGGAGATGTACAAGCAGGACAAGATCACGAGGGCGGCCTACACGGAGGCGGTCGCTACGCCGGTCGAGCCGAAGATCACGGAGCCGAGCACCGGCTGCCAGAGCGCCGGTTCCAGCGCCTACTTCTGCGACTACGTCACGAAGAAGCTGCTGAACGATCCCGTTTTCGGCGAGGATGCGGAAGAGCGCAGGCTCAAATTCCGCCGCGGCGGCTACAACGTCTACACGACCCTCGACCTCGACCTGCAGCGAGCCGCGATCACCACGATGAACAAGAACATCCCGAAGGTCTTCGCGCGGGGCGACGTCGGGGGCGTCATCTCCAGCGTGCAGGTCGGCACGGGCCGCGTGCTCGCGATGGTGCAGAACAAGGACTACAGCCAGGACCCGGCCGTGCAGGCGAAGGGCCGCAACTACACCGGCATCAACTACAACACGGACTACACCGAAGGCGGCTCGAGCGGGTTCCAGCCGGGGTCCACCTACAAGGTCTTCACGCTCGCCGAGTGGCTCAAGGAGGGGCACACCCTCAACGAACGGTCCGACACCCGCCGCAAGTCGAACTGGGGAACGTTCCGGGACAGCTGCCTCGGGCCGCAGAACTACGACTCCCAGGGGTTTAACCCGCGAAACGACCAGAACGAGTCCGGGTCGAACTACTCCGCGCTGCAGGCGACGATCGGCTCCATCAACACCGGCTTCATCGGGATGGCGAAGAAGCTCGACCTCTGCGGCATCCGCAAGACGGCCGAGTCGTTCGGGGTGCACCGCGCCAACGGGAAGCCGCTCGATCAGGGCGCCAGCTCGGTGATTGGGACGAACGAGATCGCGCCGCTGACGATGGCCGTCGCCTTCGCCGGGATCGCCAACAGGGGCACCACCTGCTCACCGGTCGCCATTGACCGGGTCGTCGGGGTCGACGGCACCGAAATTCCGGTGCCGAAGACCACCTGTAAGCGCTCCCTGGACCCGAAGTTGATCGCCGGCATGACCTACGCCATGCAGAGGGTGATGACGAACGGCACCGCCCAGCAGTCCTACGCCGACACGTCCCCCCGGGTGCCGATGATCGGCAAGACGGGAACCACTGACGGTGCGAAAGACACCTGGATGAGCGGGGCAACCACCAAGGTCGCCACGGTCGTCGGGGTCGTTGCCGTCACCGGCACCCTCAACCAGCGGCAATTCTCCTTCGATAGCGGCTACGCCGCCACCGCCCGCCACCGGATGTGGCCGGCCGTAATGTCGGTCGCGAACGCGAAGTACGGGGGCGGTTCCTTCCCGGAGGCCTCCGGCTCGGTCATCGGCAAGGTGGAGGCGCCGAAGCCGAAACCGACCCCGAAGCCGGCGATCCCGAAGCCGGCGGCGCCGAAACCGGATGCGACGCCGTCCAAGCCGAAGCCGGAGGCGCCGCCCGCCGAGCCGGAGCCCGCCACACCGCCGGTCGAGAAGCCGAAGCCCGACCAGAATGGGCGGGGGAAGAACCCGAAGGGCGGGTAGGCGACTCGGCTCACGCGCGCCGCGTCGCCGGCCACAGGTGGTGCACGTTGTGGTGCGGCTCCGCTGTGCGCAGGGCGCCCGCGGTCTCCGCGGCCTGTGCCGCATCGGCTTTCGCGGTCGCCAGCCGATCCGCCGCCTGGCGCTGGGCGACCTGACGGGCCACCTCGAACAGGTCCCAGAGGTTCTCACCGGTGACGGAAACACCCTTTGCGCCGGACCGGCGGGTGCGGCCGCGAACGAGCATGTAGTTCGTCGAGAACACCTGCCCGCCGACGCGTTCCTGGGCGTCGTGGAAGAAGACCACGTTGGAGACCGGGCCGGTGCCGTCGTCGAGGCTGACGAAGACGACCCGTCGTCCGCCCCGCATCGGCGGCGTATTTGTGGCGCGCCGCACTCCGGCGATGAGCACCTCGGTGCCGCCGGGCAGCGACCCGAGCGCCGACGCCGGGGTCACCCCGAGCTCGGCGAAGAGGGAATGGAAGCGTTCCATCTGGTGGTGGCCGATGGCCAGGTGGAGGTCTCGCAGTTCCAGGTCGGTCTGCGTGCGGCCCCGCAGGTCGAGTGAGGTGACGGCGCCGAGGTAGTCGGGCACGGGCAGGTCCACATCGAAGGCGAGCTGATCGTCGTCGATGGCGACGGCGGTGCCCTGCAGCCCCTGGATGTGGGCGAGGAGTTCGTGGCGGCGATCACGGTCGTACCCGATGAAGCTGTCGAGCGCACCGACCCGGGCCAGGGCCTCGAACGTCCTGCGCCTCGGCCGCACGCGGTCCCGGAAGTCCTGCAGCGAGGTGAAGGGCTGATGCCGCGCGATCCTGGCGCGCTCGGTCTCGCTGCTGCCGGCCAGCTCCGGCAGCGCCAGCCGGATGCCCTGCCGGCCGTCGACGAGTTCTTCCACCCGGTAATCGAGGGCGCTGTGCTGCACGTCGAGCCCCAGCACGGGGACGCCGAGCGTGCGCGCCTCGGCGACGAGCAGGTCCTTGGGCCACATGCCGGGGTCGTGGGTGAGGAGGCCGGCCAGGAACACGGCCGGATGGTGGGTCTTCAACCACGCGGACTGGTAGGTGGGCAGGGCGAAGGCGGCGCCGTGGGCCTTGGCGAAGCCGAAGCTGCCGAACCCTGCGAGCACCTTCCAGACCCGGCTGATGACCGCGGGCGGGAACCCGCGCTCGAGGGCGCGTTCCCGCAGCCAGGCTTCGATCTCGGGGAGCTGGTCGGGCTTGCCCAGGTGGCGGCGGAAGACATCCGCCTTGCCCAGGCCGCAGCCGGTCAGTTCGTCGAAGAGGCGCATCACCTGCTCGTGGAAGATGACGACACCCTTGGTTTCCCGCAGGATCGGTTCGAACCGGAGGTGCAGGTAATCGGGGGCGACCTCGCCGTGCCGCGCCTGCAGATAGAGCAGCGGCATGTTGTTCTGCATCGGCCCGGGCCGGAAGAGCGAGATCTCGACGGTGAGGTCGTTGAACACCTCGGGCTGGAGCTTGCCGACCAGCTCCATCTGGCCGGGGGACTCCAGCTGGAAGATCCCGAGCGTGCGGGTGGAGCGGATGAGCTCATAGGTCGCCGGGTCATCCAGCGGCACCCGGTCGAGGTCGATGGTTTCCCCGGTGAGCCGGCGGTGCTCGGCAACGGCGTGGGCCATCGCGGACTGCATGCGCACGCCGAGGATGTCGAGCTTGATCAGGCCCATCGGGTCCATGTCGTGCTTGTCGAACTGGGACATCGGCAGGCCCATCCCGGATGCCTGCACCGGGGTGCGGTCCAGCAGCGAGGTGTCGGACAGGATGACGCCGCAGGGGTGCACCGAGATGTGCCGGGGGAGCCGGTCGAGTTTCGCGGTCAGGTCGACGAGCAGGTCGAGCTGCTGCGACTCGCGCACCTCGGCGGCCAGCGCCTCGAGCTCCGGTTTCTCGTCGAGGGCGCGCCGGAAGTCGCGGGCGTTGAAGCGCCACATCTGTTTCGCGATCGCGGCGACCTGGTCGTCGGGCAGCCCCAGGGCCAGGCCCGCATCGCGCACGGCGCCGCGTCCCCGGTAGGCGTTGGTCATCGACATCAGGCTGACCCGGTCGCTGCCGAAGGTGGTGAAGATGGCCCGGTAGACGTCGTGCCGCCTGGCCGACTCCACGTCCAGGTCGATGTCAGGCAGGGTCTGGCGTTCGGGGGAGAGGAATCGCTCCCAGAGCAGCCCATTGGAAAGGGGTTCCACCGACGAGGTGTGGAGGGCGTAATTGAGCACGGAGCCCACGCCGGACCCGCGCGCCTGGATGCGGACGCCCATGTCCCGGATGAGGTCCGCGACCCGGGCCACAGTGAGGAAGTAGCTGGCGAAGCCGAGGTGTTCGACGGTCTTCATCTCGTGGGCCAGGCGGGCGTGCGCGGCCTCGACCTGGCCGGTTCCGGCGTACCGGGTGTCGATGCCGTGCCGGGCACGCCGCCACAACTCGGCGACCGGGTCGCCGGTGACGCCGATGACGCTCGCCTCCGGCATGCGCGGCCGGCCGAGGCCTATGTCGGCGACCGGGTCGAGCGCGCACCGTTCCGCGAGCAGTTCGGTGTCCCGGAGCAGACGCTCGAGGGCTCCACCCTCGTGGGTGCCGGCGTCGACCACCATCCGGGCGACCTGCCGCATCAGCGCTGCCGGCTTCAGCCACGCCTGCCCGTTGGACTGCAGCTGCTCCAGCTGGGCGAGCGGGGTGAGTGCGCGGGCGGCGTCGGCGAGGTCGGCCGTGACCGCCTCTTCCGGGGTGCCGTAGCGAACGGCGTTGGTGAGCACGGCCGGCAGCCCCGCGTGTTCGGCGAGGCCGAGCATCCGGGTGGCCGGAGCCACGCTGCCGGGTCGGCCGGAGTCGGCGAGGTGGCAGACCACCTCGAGGACCAGCGACCCGGGAGGCATCGCCCGAAGCCACGACGCCAGGCGGGTACGCGCCTCGGCGGTGTCGCGGCGGAGCAGGGCGGCGCCCACGTCGGAATCGGGACCGATGAGCACGGTGAGGGCGCGGAGGCCGGCCAGCTCGGCGAGGCGGGCCCGGTTGATCGACGGCGTCTTGCCGGCCCGGTGGGCGGAGCCGGATTCATGACAAGCAGAGACTTCATGACAAGCAGAGACTTCATGACAAGCAGAGACCGCGCGGCAGAGGGCAGCGTAGCCGCGGCCGGACGTGTTGCCGTGCGCGAGCACCACCACCCGCCCGATGGACCGGTGCTCGTCGTCATGCACGGCCAGGTCGGCGCCGAGCCCCGGGCGGATGCCCGCCGCCACGCACGCGCGCACGTGCTTGACCGCGCCGTAGAGGCCGTCCCGGTCGGTCACGGCGAGGAATCCGGCGCCCTGCGCCGCGGCCTGCTCGGCGAGGGCCTCCGGGAGCGTCACGCCGTAGTGCGGGGAGTACGCACTGGCGACGTGGAGGTGCGGGAAGGCCATGCCCGGTGTCATGCCCGGCGTCATCCCCAGTCGAGAGCCAGCACCCACGACCCGTCGACGTCGTGTCGCAGGTCGTAACGGTGCTGTTCCTCGCCTCCGCGTGACGCATCGAGGCGCCACAGCTCGGTGTCGATGCGGGTGGGCACCCCGTCGTTCTCCCACCAGCTGGTGCGGGAGAAGACCGCCTGGGGCTGCCCGATGACGGTGTGTTCGAATCGATTCCAGATGAACGCGCGCGGATCGCCGTCTGCGGAGAGCTCCACGTCGACCCGCGCGTCAATGATCTGGGGAGATGTGATCTGGGGAGATGTGATCCGTGGAAATGCGACCTGCGACATGGCCCGACCTCTCTGACTGCCTCGTGCAGCCTGCCTCGTGCAGCGTTCATGCACCCGCATGAACTCGAACGTATGTTCGATAGTGAAAAGTGTACGCCACACCTCCGACACCCGCTATTCCCGGCGGAGTTGCGGCATCTCCCTTGTCGAGGCGGCTGATAAAGGACCGACCAGGCCCTTGAAATCGACCCGCCGACTGCGCAGAAGATCCGTCGACTCACACATATCTGTACGTTGGCGAACGGTGGGTGCGCGCACGAACGGTCACCTGCACCCAACTGGACTGACGCGACCCACCGCGGCGGGGGTTAGTCTCGAGGTATGACCAGCGTCGACGTCTTCGCCCCGGTACCGGGCGATTCCGCGCACGCCGAATTGTCGGACACGGAAATGCCGGACCCGCAATTGCAGGACACCGTGACGGACACCCACGGTCGCCGTTTGCGCGACCTGCGCATCTCGGTGACCGACCGGTGCAATTTCCGCTGCGTCTACTGCATGCCCAAGGAGATCTTCGGCCGGGACTTCGCCTTCATGGACCGAGACGAGCTGCTCAGCTTCGAGGAGATCACCCGGCTCGCCAGGATCTCCGTCGCCCACGGTGTCGAGAAGATCCGCCTCACCGGGGGAGAGCCGCTCCTGCGCAAAGGGCTCGAGGAACTCGTGGGCTCGCTCGCCGCGCTCCGCACGCCCGACGGGCGCAAGATCGACATCGCCCTGACGACGAACGGCTCCGCGCTCGCGGTGCGGGCACAGGCGCTCAGGGACGCCGGGCTCGACCGGGTGACGGTGTCGCTCGATTCGCTCGACGACGCCACGTTCCAGGCCATGAACGACGTGAAGTTCCCCGTCGCGAAGGTCCTGGGCGGCATCGACGCGGCCCACGCGGCCGGCCTCGGCCCGATCAAGATCAACATGGTGGTCAAGCGCGGCCAGAACGACCAGGACATCGTCGCAATGGCCCGCCACTTCAAGGGTTCGCCCTACATCCTCCGGTTCATCGAGTTCATGGATGTCGGCACGAGCAACGGCTGGAAGATGGACGAGGTCGTCCCCTCCGCGGAGGTGATCAGCCGGATCACCGCCGAGCTTCCGCTGGAGGCGATCGCGCCCAACTACGACGGCGAGACATCCGCCCGGTGGCGTTACCTCGACGGAAGTGGCGAGATCGGGGTCATCTCCAGCGTCACCCAGTCGTTCTGCCGCTCCTGCTCCCGGGCGAGGGTCTCGACCGACGGCAAGCTGTTCACCTGCCTGTTCGCCACCGAGGGCCACGACCTGCGGGCACTGATGCGGGCCGGTTGCTCGGACGAGGCGCTGACCGAGGTCATGGCCACCATCTGGCGCGAGCGCACGGATCGCTACTCGGACCTGCGCAGCTCGAAAACCCGGGAGCTGCGCACGACCGGCAAGAAGAAGATCGAGATGTCCTACATTGGCGGGTGAGCGGGGTTGAGCCGGATTACCGCCCGCCGCCAGACCATCCGGGTGACCGTCGGCGATTCCGCGGCGTCCCGGGTCATGCGGGAAGACACGCTCGCCGTCGAGGAGCCGCTGGAAATGCGCGTGAACGGCCGCGCCCTCGCGGTGACGATGCGCACCCCGGGCAATGACTTCGACCTCGTCGCAGGGTTCCTGGTCTCCGAGGGCGTCATCACCCGCGGTGAGCACTTCGCGATGGCGCGCTACTGCGCCGGGGCGACGGACGAGGGCGTGAACACCTACAACGTCCTCGAGGTGACTCTGGCGCCCGGGGTCGCCGCGCCCGATCCGAGCGCGGAAAGGTCGTTCCTGACCACGAGTTCCTGTGGGCTCTGCGGCAAGGCCAGCATCGACGCCGTGCGCACCCGGTCGGCCTGGGACATCCGCGATGACTCGGTGCGAATCGACCCGGAACTTCTTGTCACCTTCCCGGACACCCTGCGCGCGGCCCAGGCGGTCTTCGACAAGACCGGCGGGCTGCACGCGGCGGCCCTGTTCGACGGGACGACGGGGGAGATGCTCGTGCTCAGGGAGGATGTCGGCCGGCACAATGCGGTCGACAAGGTCATCGGCTGGGCGCTCAAGGAGGACCGGCTGCCGTTGCGCGGCACGGTTCTGATGGTCTCCAGCCGGGCGAGTTTCGAGCTGGCCCAGAAGGCGCTGATGGCCGGCATCCCGGTGCTGGCGGCCGTTTCGGCGCCGTCGTCGCTGGCCGCCGAGTTCGCGGCCGAGGTCGGGATGACGCTCGTCGGGTTCCTGCGTGGCAACTCGATGGTGGTCTACGCGGGCGGAGAGCGCATCGAGCAGGGCGAGCTGAGCCCCGCGCGCTGAGACATGCTCACTGACCCGCGACGATGCTGGTTGAGTTGCGGAGAAAGTACCTTCATGTCGCGCGGGAAGGTACTTTCTCCGCAACTGAGCACTGAGCTAACTCATTTGCGGGGTGTCCTCAGCGCGCGGCACGAAGCGAACGGCCATTGCCTTGTAGCCGGGGGTGTTCGACTCGCGGGCGACGAGTTCGCGGTGCATCAGGGCGTTCGCCTCGGGGAAGTACGCCGCCGCGCAGCCGCGCGGGGTCGGGTAGAACACGAGACGGAAGCTGTCCGCGCGACGTTCCTCGCCCTGGAAGGTGCTGATTACGTCCACGAGGTCGCGGTCGGCGAATCCCATGTCGGCGGCGTCGTCCTTGTTGATCAGGATGACCCGGCGGCCGCCCGAGATGCCGCGGTAGCGGTCATCCAGCCCGTAGAACGTCGTGTTGTACTGGTCGTGGCTGCGCATGGTCTGCAGGATCAGATGCCCGGGTGGCGGGGTCAGGTATTCCAGCGGGCTGACCGTGAACCGGGCCAGGCCGATGTCGGTGGCGAAGCTGCGCGAGTCGCGCGGAGGGTTGGGCAGCACGAAGCCGTTCTTCGTGCGCAGGCGCCGGTTGAAGTCCTCGAAGCCCGGCAGCACGCGCGAGATGTGGTCGCGGATGACGTCGTAGTCCTCGGCCATCGCCTTCCAGTCGACGCGGTGGTCCTCGCCGAGGGTCGCCGTGGCCATCCGGGCCACGATCACGGGCTCGGCCAGGAGGTGCTCCGATACCGGCTCCAGCCGCCCCTGCGTGGTGCGGACCACGGACATGGAGTCCTCGACCGAGAGCACCTGCCGGCCACCCGGATGCTTGTCGTCGGTGTCCGTCCGGCCGAGCGTCGGCAGGATCAACGAGGTCCGGCCGTGCACGACGTGGGAACGGTTCGGTTTGGTGGACACGTGCACGGTCAGGCCGACGCGCTGCAGCGCGGCCCCCAGCGCCTCGGTGTCCGAGGCAGCGAGGGCGAAGTTGCCGCCCATCGACACGAACACGTCGACCTCGTCGTTCTCGAACGCCTCGACCGTGTCGACGGAATCCAGGCCGTGAGCGCGCGGGGCGTCGATCCCGAATTCCTTGTCCAGGGCATCCAGCATCCACTCGTGCGGCTTCTCCCACACGCCCATCGTGCGGTCGCCCTGCACGTTCGAGTGGCCGCGCACCGGGCAGGCGCCTGCGCCGGGCTTGCCGAAGTTGCCCTGCAGCAGCAGCAGGTTGATGATCTCCTTGAGCGTGTTGACCGAATGCGGTTGCTGGGTCAGTCCCAGCGCCCAGCAGATGATCGTGGCCCTGGATTTCACCATCATCCCGGCGACCGTGGCGATCTGCAGCCGGGACAGGCCGGTCGCCGCTTCGGTTTCGTCCCAGTCGATGGTCTTGCGGGCGGCCCGGTATGCGTCGATGCCGTCGGTGTTGGCGGCGACGAACTCGTGGTCGACGACGGAGCCCGGCACGCGCTCCTCCTCCTCGAGGAGCAGGTGGCCGAGCGCCTGAAACAGGGCCAGGTCGGCGCCGACCTTGATCTGCAGGAACTCGTCGGCGAGGTCGGTGCCCTTGCCGACGAGTCCGGAGGGGGTCTGCGGGTCCCTGAAATTGAACAGCCCGGCCTCCGGCAGCGGGTTCACGGCGACGATCTTGCCGCCGTTGTCCTTGCACTCGGCCAGGGCCGAGAGCATCCGGGGGTGGTTCGTGCCCGGATTCTGGCCGATCACGAAGATCAGTTCGGCCTCGTGGATGTCCTCGAGCGAGACGGTGCCCTTGCCGATGCCGATCGTGGGGTTCAGCGCGGAGCCGGATGATTCGTGGCACATGTTCGAGCAGTCCGGCAGGTTATTGGTGCCGATGGACCGGGCGAACAGCTGGTACATGAACGCGGACTCGTTGGCGGTGCGGCCCGAGGTGTAGAACACGGTGCGCTCGGGCGTCGTCGCCCTGATCTGCTCCCCGATGAGCTCGAAGGCGTCGTTCCAGGAAATCTGCGAGTAATGCGTGTCGCCGGGGCGGATGACGACCGGATGCGTGATGCGCCCCTGGTTGCCCAGCCAGTACTCGGTCTTCTCGGACAGCTCGGCGATGGAATGCTCCGCCCAGAAGGCCGGGGTCACCGTGCGCAGCGTGCTCTCCTCGGCGACGGCCTTGGCGCCATTCTCGCAGAACTCCGCGGTCTTGCGGTGGCCCTGCGACTCGGGCCAGGCGCAGCCGGGGCAGTCGGTGCCGTTCCGCTGGTTCAGCCGCAGCAATGAGCGGGCCGTGCGGGCCACTCCGGCCTGGGCGATCCCGCGGTCCAGGGCCACGACCACGGCTTCGAGCCCGGCCGCGGACGTCTTGGGCTTCTTGACGACGAGGTTGTTCTCGTTGATGTCTTCAACCGGGGCTTTATGTGTCATGAACCCCATCCTGCCCCCAGCGGGGCCGGATGCCCAATGCCGCGCCCATCCGGACGTTGCGCTGGAGCACGATATGCTGTGCGTCACGGCGTTTTTGCCGATGGCAATGGAGCTGTAGGAACCAGCTCTCCTGTGATGAGGGGATCACCATGAGTTGGCTTGATCGAGAGCGCACGATCGCACCTCCCGGATTCAACCGCTGGCTTATTCCGCCGGCGGCCCTCGCCGTTCACCTGTGCATCGGCCAGGCCTACGCGACGAGCGTGTACAAGACCGCACTGGTCGCGCATTTCGGCGTCAGCCTGACCCAGATCGGCCTGATCTTCTCCATTGCGATCGTCATGCTCGGGCTCTCGGCAGCGGTGATGGGAACCTGGGTCGACACGAACGGCCCGCGCAAGGCGATGTTCGTCTCGGCGCTGTTCTGGTCGGGCGGTTTCCTCGTGGGCTCGCTCGGCATCTTCTCCGGCCAGCTCTGGCTCGTCTACCTCGGGTACGGATTCATCGGCGGAATCGGACTGGGCATCGGGTACATTTCCCCCGTTTCGACCCTGATCAAGTGGTTCCCGGACCGTCCGGGCCTGGCCACCGGCATGGCCATCATGGGCTTCGGCGGCGGCGCACTGATCGCCAGCCCGGTCTCCACGGCTCTGCTGGGTCTCTACGACCCGAACTCGGGGGCGGAGGGCTGGGTGGCCAGCGGCGACGCGGTCGGCAAGCTTTTCCTCACTCTCGCGGTCGTCTACCTCGCCTACATGATGTTCGGCGCGTTCACTATCCGGGTTCCCGCCGCCGGCTGGAAGCCGGCAGGCTTCGACCCGGCCACGATCGCGGCGAAGCCTCTCGTCACGAGCAACAACGTCTCTGCGGCCAACGCGATCCGGACCCGGCAGTTCTGGCTCGTCTGGGTCGTGCTCTTCTGCAACGTCACGGCCGGCATCGGGATCCTCGAGCAGGCCGCGCCGATGATCCAGGACTTCTTCCGCCAGCCGGATGGCAGCTCCCTCGTGTCGGCCGTCGTGGCCGGCGGCTTCGTCGGCCTGCTCTCCATCGCCAACATGGGCGGCCGGTTCGCCTGGTCCGCCACCTCGGACAAGACCGGGCGCCGGAACATCTACATGGTCTATCTGGGAGTCGGCACGGTGCTCTACCTCCTGCTCGCCCTCGTCGGTTCGTCAACGACGGCGCTCTACGTGCTGCTGGCCTTCGTGATCATCTCCTTCTACGGAGGCGGTTTCGCGACCGTACCGGCCTATCTGCGCGACCTCTTCGGCACCTTCCAGGTCGGCGCCATCCACGGCCGGCTTCTCACCGCGTGGTCCGCCGCCGGGATCGCAGGTCCCCTGATCGTCAACGGCTTCCTGGACGCCCAGGGAACCCCGGGGGAGCTCACCGCCCAGGCGTACCAGCCGGCGCTGCTCACGATGGTGGGGCTGCTGGTGATCGGTTTCATCGCGAACCTGTTCGTCCGGCCGGTCCATTCCACTTTCCACGAAACCGTCGCGACGCCGTCGACGGTGCGCGAACCAGCATTGGAGTCCTGACATGACGAGGACAAAACTCACGCTCGCCTGGGCGCTGGTCGGGATTCCGCTGACCTACGGGGTATTCCAGACCCTCACCAAGGTCTCGGCGCTCTTCGGCTAGGCGTGCCGCCGGCGGTGTCAGGCCGTCAGACGTCGATCGCGTGCACCAGCGACTCCTGCACCATGCCCAGCCATTCGTAGACGTTGGCCAGGAACGGGGCCTCCTCGCCGGTGAGGTGCTGCACGCCGGCCGGTGAGATCTCGAGCCGTTCGGCGAGGGTCAGCCGCAGGTCGGTGAGGGTGCGCAGCCAGGACTGAACGGCCGCGTCGTCGAGCTCGATCGTCACCGGCGGCTGGTCGTCCCCGTCGTGCCCACGGTCACTCTCGTCCTCGTAACCGTCGTCTTCGCCGCCCGGGTAGTCGTCGCCCAAGTATTCGTCGTCGCCGAGCGAGGCCAGCACCGCGCGAGCGTTGCGCTCCTTGCGGTCGAGGATGCCGTCGGCCGTGAACCGCCGGAACTCCGCCGCCGCCTCCGCGTCCTCGCGGTAGGCGTCGGGCAGCAGGCGGCGCACCGCCGGGTCGGCGGATGCCCCCAGCGCGTGGCTGGCCGCGGCATCCAGCAGGCCGACCAGCTGGGACAACGCGAGGCGCAGGAGCTCGACCTCCACCGGAAAGAACTGCGCGGACACGGCGCCGGTCGCGTCGCGCACGAACCGCATCATCCTTCGGCCCTGGCCAGGGTGGCCCAGAGGCCGTAGTCGTGCATGGCTTCCACGTGACGTTCCATTTCTTCGCGGTTGCCGGTGGCCACCACGGCTCGGCCGTTGTTGTGCACCTGGAGCATCAGCCGTTCGGCCTCGTGCGCCGAAATGGCGAAGTAGCTGCGGAACACGTAGGCGACATAGGACATGAGATTGACCGGGTCATCCCAGACAATCGTGACCCACGGACGCGCCAGCATCGGGGCGTCGCGAAGGTCCGGGAGTGGGGCGGGAAGGGACACGCCCCCAGCTTCACACGGTCCGGCGCGCAGTGCCACCCGCCGCCGCGTGGGAGGATGGCGGGATGCCTCGCGTGAGCCCTCCATGACCCGCCGGCGGAGAACCTCGAAGGGGTCTTTGGCGAGCGCAGGGCTCATCGCGGCGGTCATCCTGGCCGCGTTTCTGTACGTCACCGGCGCGCCGCTTGCGCCCGCTCCCTCTGCCGCCCCGGCTCCCGGTGCCGCCCCGGCGACGGTCCCCACCGGCCCGACGCTGGATTCCGCCGCCGCCGTCGCCGCGGTCACCGCACTTCCCGACGCCGCATACCGGGACGACGGGAGCTATGCCGGCCACCGGGACGACCTGTTCGGTGACTCCTGGTCCTTCGACTTCGACCGGAACGGCTGCGACGCGCGCAACGACATCCTGAGCCGCGATCTCACGGCCGTCAGCCTCAAACCGGCCCGCTGTGTCGTCGAGACGGGCACGCTCGCCGACCCGTACACCGGCGAGAGCATCGGCTTCGTGCACGGCGCCGACACGTCGGATGACATACAGATCGACCACCTGCTGCCGCTCAAGGCCGTGTACGCCACCGGGGGACAGGCCTGGACGTTCGAGAAGCGCCGGGCGCTCGCGAACGACCCGGTGAACCTGCTGGCGGTGAAGGGTTCCGAGAACGGCTCGAAGTCCGACTCCCTGCCCAGCGAGTGGCTGCCCGGGGTCTATCCGGATGTCTCGGACCGGCACGATGCCGGCCAGCGGGTCGTCTGGGACGACCTGCCCTCCGACACGGCGCTGCAGTGCTGGTACGTGAAGAAGCTGGTTCCGGTGTTCGTGGCGTACGAGCTCGGGGTGACCCCGGAGGACCGGGCGGCCATGTCAGCCGTGCTCAGAACCTGCTGAGCGGGCCTGCTCGGCGCAGACCGAACGGCCCAGCGCAGACCGAACCCCGGGCCGCGCGTGGGCGCCCGGGGTTCGGTGGGGGTTCGGTGGGGGTGTGCCTAGGGGCATCCTTCCAGCAGCTGGATTCCGTGCTCGGTCTGCCGGTTGACCAGGACCGAGCCCTGGGAGTCGCAGATCGCGTTCACGAGAAGCGCGTAGCCTTCACCGTTCTGGAAGTTGCCGTTCTCACCGGGGAGACCGAAGTCCTGGACGGTTCCGGGGGGTACGAAGGCCCAGACCTCCGGGGCACCGGGGAACACGCTGGGCAGCCAGGCCCAGTTGCCGTGAATGATCGGCCCGGTCGTGCAGTTGGAGCCGCACGCGGCCGGTGGCTTCGAGACATTCACACAGTCCAAGGCCTGCGCGGCCGTGGGGACGAGCACAAACGCAGCGGCGAGAGCGGCTGCGGCGAGGGTTTTTCTCAACACGATTACTCCTTCGGAATGGTTGACAGTGCATAAGAGCCGCAACCGCGTCCTGATGCAGCCCCCGATCCGGCTGCAAAGAAAACCCTACTCAGAAGTGGCCGCCCGTCAACAGCGTTGGGCCTCCGCAATGCCGGCCCCATTGGCAGCCCTGCACCGCGGAACTGCTACTCCAGGTCGTCCCAGTCGTACGCCGTGTTGTAGCCGACCTCCGTGTCGATCACCGGCCTGGGGGAGGACAGTGCCAAGGTGCGCTTGTGCAACTCGGAGACGAAGTCGACGGTGTTCGGCTCCTCGAGGACCGATTCCTCCGGAACGCCGACCAGCTCGCTGGCGGGACCGACGACCATGCGCACAAGCACGGCCTTCCCGTCATCCGTGAAGGCGGGGATCTCCAGGGACTCGGCCTCATGGTTCTCCCCAAGCGCTGCCACGAACCGGAACAGCCCGTTCGCGATGTCGTCGCTCGTGAGGAACGACGCCCCGGCATAGCTCACCCTCATCATGCGACCACTCTTTACTCGTCGTCGGCCGAGCACAACCCATTGCATGCCCAAGGCGCAGTGGTACAGTCGCGGGGAATTCCGCTGCAGGGAGGGGATCGTCCATGGGCACGCAGGCTGAACTGGACGCGGTGCGGAGCGCGGGCTCCATCCTCGAGGCCATGCGGGGTGCCGACGACCTGGCCGAAGCCGTGCGCCGGCACGGCGGGGCACAGGACGTGCGGCTCCTCCTGCGCGCGGCGACCGACCCCGAGGATCAGCTCACCGCCATCGCCGCGATCCACGCCCTCGCGCCGCTGCCCGACGAGTCGGCCGGGAGCGCGCTTGTGTCCCTGCTCGCCAGAAACGAACCCTTTCTTCGTGAGCATGCGGCGTGGGCGCTCGGCGGGCGGATGCCCCGTGCCGACGCGATCTCCGGGCTTGTGGCCCTGGTCGCGGCCGGCGGCTTCTCCGGGATGATCGCGCAACGCAGCCTCGAGCGCTGGGGCGCGTCGGCACCGGAACGAGTGGCGCTCGCGCTCGACGGCGCGCTCTTCGGGCTCAGCGAACCCGGGGCGAGGGCGCGGCTGGTTGAGACCGCCGTGCTCGTGCCCGGACGAATCCCC
>MCHG01000288.1_pt1 | contig 19836 bp, 19 predicted proteins | sample 787351 | NCBI WGS metagenome assembly MCHG01 (sample SAMN05430296, study PRJNA330682) | permafrost metagenome | biome: Cold desert; feature: permafrost; material: soil; isolation source: enrichment culture inoculated with soil incubated with H2/CO2 at 20 degrees... ... | reverse complement strand
AATTTTTCGCAAAATAAGCATTATTATCAAGTATTATTGAAAAATAAGGAATATTGTGGAGATTGGCAAAACCTCAACTAAAAGAAAAATCATAGATTTTTCTGGTCCCGAAGCGAAACTCGGGCTAGCAAACTCGTGGGATCGGATCTCCAGAGGGCGTGTCTACATAGCGCATGCCGCCGAAACGGTTCCTCAGGATTACTTCTCCTTTGTTTTCTGCAGTAACTTCTCCTATAACGGCGGCATTCCTGCCATAAGGATGCTGCCTGAGGATAGATAGGACCTCTTCTTCAAAGCCGGATTTAACTCCGATGATTGCTTTTCCTTCGTTTGCAACCTCAAGAGGGTCAAGGCCCAGCATCTCACAGGCTGCGGAAACTGCAGCCTTGAAAGGAATCAGGTCTTCTTCAATAAGGATACCTGTCCCGGATTTTGTTGCCATTTCGTTCAGGGCGTTTGCAAGCCCTCCACGTGTGGGGTCTTTCATTGCCGTGATTACAGGCTCTCCTTCTGGTGTTTTGAGCTTCAGGATAGGTTCAATTAGTTTCCAGAGAGGCGCGGAATCCGAGACAAGGTCGGTATCAAAGTCAAAACCTTCCCTGTGGGCCATAAGAGATATCCCGTGGTCTCCGATAGTGCCTGTGACGAGGACTTTATCTCCTGGCTTGAACCCTGAATCTCTGATAGGGTTATCCGTAATACCCAGGCCTGCAGTGTTAAGGATGATAGAATCGAGTGCTGCCTTCTCGACAGTCTTCGTATCGCCTGTGATTATAGGTACTCCAACTTCCGCAGCAGTTTCATCCATTGTTTTGATTATTTCTTCAAACTCTTGCAGTGAAAAGCCTTCAGGGACTACAATAGCACAGGTAAGGGCAAGTGGTTTTGCTCCCATAACCGTAAGGTCATTGATTGTGCCTGCAACTGCAAGTCTTCCTATATTAGTATCCGGAAAAAAGGCAGGCGTTATTACATGGCTGTCAGTAGTCAGCACAAGTTCTGATGCAGGATTAAAATTCTCAAGACTGACCGTGGATCCGTCATCAAGGCTGTCGAGCCCAATCGAACCTGCACTTTTATTGCGGAAGTTTTTAAGGATTATCTCTCCTATCAGTGCCTGCATGACTTCTCCGCCTGCACCGTGCTCAAGAGAAATGGTATTGGGTTTCATATCCGTCTCCGTTTTTCCGCTTCTATTTATCTTATTTTTTCTGCGCTTTTTTGAGTCCAAGCTCGATAAAGCTAATCCAGGTTTCCAGACTTTCCCAATCATGTTTCGAAGTCAGGATGACAGGCACATCGGGATTTAATGAAAGGATATCTTCTCGCATTTTCTCGGCATTAACGTCAACTGCATGTGCAATGTCAACTTTATTTATGATTGCTAGTTCGGAAGTCTTAAAAATCATAGGATGCTTAAGGATGATGTCGTCTCCCTCTGTTACACTTACAATCACTACCCTCAGGTGCTCTCCCAGTTTGAAGTCCACAGGGCAAATCAAGTTGCCTACATTTTCAATCATCAGGAGATCCGTGTTTTCAAGGTCAATTTCATTCAGGGCTTTTTCCACAAGCTTTGCATCCAGATGACACTCTTTTCCAGTATTTGCAGGAATTGTCGGTACCCCGAGTTTCCTGAAACGGGAAGCATCCATTTCCGCGATTACATCCCCTGCGATCACAGCTATTTTATATTTCTCTTTGAGTTGTTTGATCGCCTCCTCAATCAGAGTGGTCTTTCCTGACCCGATTGCTCCCATAACATTGACTGAAAAAACCTGATGCTTGTCAAGTTTCTTTTTGTTTTTTTCAGCAATTTTATCGTTTGCTTTGAAAACATCGTGTTCCATATGGATTACATGCATTAACATATATATCACTCAGGGGATTACTTTTTTACCTGTCTGCAGTTAAATCTTCATCTTTTGTTTCGATCTCAATATTTTTAATTATAAGCTCTCTGCCGCCTTCGAGATGGGCCGGTTTTCTGCAAATCGGACATTCCATAGCTGCTACATAAGCAAGGAGTTCGCTTTTGAGTTCGCCACTTTCTCGAATCTGTGATTCATTCACATCTCCCCTATATCCGCACTCGCATTCAAGGGAAGGGGGTACCATTTCTATAACGAAATCCGCATCCTCTGCAATGCTTCCCTCTGAAATGACTTTGAAACAGAATTCCAGCTGTTCAGGATTAGTATGGGCCAGCCTTCCCACCTGAAGAGTCACGTGCTTGACTTCCGTGGCTCCGTGAGCTGTAGCAGTATTCATTACCTGATCAAAGATCTCACAGGCAATTGAAAATTCATGCAAGTTTGCTGCCTCCTTCTCTTGAGTATTTAAACCAGTTGTAGCACATGCCTTCCTGGCTGACCATACATGGGCCTGCAGGACTTTTTGGAGTGCATTCATCTCTAAAGTTCGGACATTGAGGAGGTTTTGCTTTTCCTGTGAGTATAGCTGCACAGATACAACGCTTTTTGTCTTTTCCTTCGGCTTTCTTTCGAATATCCTCAAGTGAAGAAGCATAGAGATCTTCGTACTTCTTTGCTGCGTCCTTTTCTTCAAACTCTTTCCTGAGCACAAGCCCTGAATTCTCTATTCTTCCTATACCTCTCCACTCGGAATCCGAGGTTTCGAATACCTTATCCATTATTTTTAGAGCAATTTGGTTTCCTTCCGGTTTTACAGCTCTCGGGTAGCCATTATCCACCCTTGGGCACCCTTCCTCTACCTGCGTTTGTAACAAATTTATCCCAAGGAGAATGTCACTTGCCTCAAACCCGCTCACGACAACAGGAAAGCCCTCTTTTGCAAGAGGTTCAAAAGGCTTAGTGCCTATTATGGTCGCTACGTGCCCTGGAGCTATAAAAGCATCAACGTTTGCATCACTGGCAAGAAGTTCGATTGCAGGAGGCGTCCGCTTTTGGGAGGCTAGAAGGCTGAAGTTTTCGGGTGTGTTTCTTAAGAGGGCCGCTGCATTGGCAGGAACTGTGGTCTCAAAACCTATCCCGAAAAAAACTACTTCGAGTTCTGGCTTTTTTTCTGCAAGGGCAACGGCATCGTCAATGCTGTAGACCATCCTTATATCTGCACCTTCGGATTTTGCGTCCAGCAAACTTTCTGCTGAACCGGGAACTCTCATCATATCTCCAAAAGTGACAACCGTCACCCTACTTTTTGCAAGGGCGATTGCAATATTAACATCATCTTCAGGAGTAACACAGACCGGGCATCCGGGACCGCTTATGACGTCAATAGTTTTTGGAAGCACGCTTCTTAGCCCATATTTCGCTATAGTCCTCTCGTGCGTACCGCAGACATGCATAATGCGAAGCGATACCTTCGAATTTCTAATTCTTTCCAGGAGCTTTTTTTCAAGTTCAGGAACATTTGACATTGAAGGTGGATTTCCGTTTTCCATTTTTATCAGATCCGCTTTTCAAGGAGACTCACTTTCGAAGGTGTCTATCTCTTCAAGACCAGCTATCTGCTTGAGAAGCCGCATGGTTTCTTCACTTTCTTCTTCTGAGATTTCGGATATTGCGTATCCCACATGGACAAGGAAATGTTTTCCGATCATGGATTCGCTGGCACCTCCCATGAGGACCATATTTACGTCTCTACAGATTCCGCCCATGTCGATAGTTGCAGTGTTTTCATCCACAATAGCCTTAATTTTACCAGGAATAGCTATACACATGTTACCTCTAATGTTTTCTTTCAAAATATGGTCAATTTACGGCGATTGACTATTTATAAGATTAGTTTTGCATTCAAGTTAATTTCTTAAAGGAATCATTTTTAGTAAGAAATATATTTAGGGCCTTAAATCAGCAAAAAGCCTAGAGTTTTACTCTCATCAACTGGGTGAACAGCCTGCATCCTATTCCCCGTTTTTCCTTCTCAGTATTAATTCTATATTATTACTTGCTTTCTATATTATTATGTTTTTCTATCCACTTTTCTCTTTCTACTGTTGTTTTTAACTGCTTGTATTTCCTTCCTATACTTGCCGCGAAAAAAAGTGCAGGTCCAATGATCAAGAACTGGATTCCGGATTTTTGAAACAAATCCAGTTGAAAAATTGCTTTTCGCAATTCTATAGTTCTATTTTATATCTTTTGTGTTTTTTCACTTCCCCTGCATAATTTCAAAATGTTCTATGCCTGAGTTTACAATTTGATTTGAAGACGATTAAATTACTGCTCAAGCTCTATTATATTACTGCTCAAACTCTATTATATTACTCAAACTCTATTATATTTGAATCTGAAACATATGAATTCCAAAATATATGAACAATCATTACTCACGCTTTATTTCCTCAACCTTTTCACGCAAGAAACAAGCATTCTCAGCGTTTCTTTTTCAAGGTCTTCTCCTAAAATTCTCTCTGCAAAATCACTACAAAAAGAAGTCAACAGAATAATGCTAAGTTGAATTGTTTACTATTTAGGTCTATTTTCTCCATTTTTTATGCTTTTTCTCATAATAAAAAAAAATTTTTGGATACAAATTAGTACTCTATCGATAGCTTTCAATTTTTACAGTTGGCTTAATTTCTGAATTATTTTCCTCTTTAAAACTACTGAATTCTCTTATATATATAATGTTGATTTATTTAATACATTAAAGTGCAGCATTAATTTTTACAATTTATTATATTTGTTCATGTATTTTAAAAATCTCCTTCCCAACTAATATATTTATCATTACAAGTAAAAAACCTTAAATACTATTCCCTCATTGAAATCTTTAGCGATAAATTTATATACGCATTTATATAATTTTATTATACATTAAATTAATATTTTCTTTTAAATAAATAATTTTGTTAAAACTAAGATGTGGTAGAGATGAGTACTGGAATGAATAATCTTGTCCAAACACTGGATAGTGTTGACTTCTTAAAAATGGACCGGCGCACTTTCATGAAAGCGGTAGGCTTGATCGGGGCAGCTACATTCCTCGGCAGCTTCAAATCGCAGATAGTAGATGCGCTTGAGTTCGCAGAGACAAAGCTTGTTTGGCTCCATGGGGCCGAATGCACCGGCTGTTCCGAATCAGTCTTAAATGCAGGCAATCCTGACATTGTACAGGCACTACAAAAGCTCAATGTCAATCTTGTTTTCCATGAGACTATTTGTGCAGAGCAGGGGATATGGAATGACGGTAAGCTTGTAAACACCGCCGATCTTAACTCGGAGATCCTCCTTGAAGAGACTTACAAAGCAGGGAATTATATCCTGGTCGTTGAAGGCTCAATTCCGAACGGCCCCGATGGTTCAGGCCGCTACCTTGTTATTGGGAACAAGACTTTCAAGGAGACCCTTGGAGAGGCTGCAAAGAACGCCGTAGCTATTATTGCAGTCGGGGCTTGTGCCACCTGGGGTGGAATTACCAATGCAGCCAGCGACATTGAAAAGGATACGGACTACAGAGGAGTCGCTTTTAAAAAGGCTGATCCTACAAAAGGCATGCTTAAAGAACTTGGTATCGACAAACCCGTAATTAACATCCCTGGTTGTCCTGCCCATCCTGATTGGGTCCTTCTTACCCTGGGCGCGGTAATCCTTGGAAAGATCAAGGTCCCTGAAGATCTTCCTGCCGTTCTGGACCAGTACAACAGGCCAAAGGTCTTCTTCTCTCCGGACCATGTTGTTCATGACAATTGCCCCCGCCGCGGATACTATGACCGTGGAGAACTTGACGACCAGATTGGTGGGCCCGGCTGCCTGTGGAAATTGGGATGTAAAGGTCCGTACGCCCACGCAGATTGTGGAATTCGCAGATGGAACGGCTCAGTAAGTCTGTGTCCCCAGGCAGGCGGCCCCTGTATAGCCTGCGTGGAACCCAACTTCCCGGATGCTTCAATGCCTCTATATGTTGAAACAGAGGATAAGGGAATTCTTCTCGGAGCAGATATCGGTACAGTAGCCAAAGTTGCAGTCGGCGCAGCTGCAGTTGCTGCGGGTGTGCATGCCGTGAGGAGAATGAAAGGAGAGTGAGTGAAAAATGGTAAACGTTACAGTTGATCCCTTAACTAGAATTGAAGGTCACCTTCGCATAAATACTGAAGTAGATTCTGCTGGTGTCATCACCGATGCCCAGAGTTCCTGCCTTATATTCAGAGGCTTTGAACGCATCCTGCAGGGCCAGGACCCAAGAGATGCAGCCTTTCTTGTCCAGAGAATTTGCGGCGTGTGTCCTCTTGCTCATGGCTTGACAGCCACAAATGCCCTTGACCAGCTTTATGGCGTGGCTGATCAAGTTCCAAAAGATGCTCTTGTAATGAGGAACATTTTCCAGGGCCTGAACATGGTTGCAAGCCATGCAACCCATATATACGTACTCTGGGGCCCTGACCTTGCAAACCCAGCATACAAAAATGTCCTTGCAACACTGGGAGACACCGGAAACGCAGTCTGGAAAGAAATGGTTGGAAGGTTTGCCCCAATCAGCTACTCGATTGACGGCGTACCTGTACCTGTGGGATCCTCATATCTTGCAGCAATTCCTGAAAAGAAACGCCTTCAGGAGGCCATCGCACTTATTGCAGGCAGAATGCCTGGCCCGTCATCCCTTTATGCGGGTGGATACACCTACAAGGCTAATGTTGCAGATATAACCAAAATTTCCACTTACTATCTGCAGGTAATGGACTTCGTAGCCAAACATACACTGAAAGTTCCATTCGATACCTGGATTGCAAATACATACAAGGCAAGCTCTCCTCAGAAAGCAGTAAGCTTTGTAGTTGAACACCTGCAGGGTCTTCTTGCCAAATCACTCACAACCAATGACTTCTCCAAAGAAGCAGGTTGGGGAGATGCAGAATTCTATGCAGCCTTCGGTTCCGAGCTTGTAGGAGAAAAACTTCTTGGCCTTCCAGCAAGCCTAAAACACGATATAATTGGTGGATACAAGGACCCCTCAAAGATCCAATTCCTTTCATATGGCGGGTACTACAAGCCCAAGGACGGATATGACCCAAGGAGCCCAGCAGAAGACCGCATCATCCCATCAGGTATAGTAACAGGAAAACTTGAACATCTGAAATTTGATCCGGACAAGATTACGGAGAGTACTGCCCACTCCTTCTACCAGAATAGTGTCGACGATCTCGCACCCATAAAAGGTGAGACCGATCCGTTTACCGATCCTGCAAAAATCGTCTATGACCAGGGTTCAAAGAGCAAGTACAGCTGGGACAAGGCTCCGAGATATGATGGACTGCCTGCTGAAGTCGGGCCACTTGCACGCATGCTGAATATGAAAGAACCTCTCGTAACCGGACTGGCTCTGGCTTTCAATGAGAAGGGCTACTCTGCAGCTAACGTCTACACAAGGATGATGGCCCGTATCCAGGAAACCACCATTCTCGCACACGAGCTGCTTAACTGGGTAACAGTTGACTACGACCCGAACGGTAAGATCGCCGTGCCTCTGGACTTTGAAAAGGCCAAGAACTCACAGGGAATGGGCTTGTGGGAAGCTCCGCGTGGGGCTCTCGGGCACTGGATTTCGACTGATGGCAACGGAAAAGTTAAAAACTATCAGGCTATAGTTCCGGGTACCTGGTTAATGTCCCCTAGAGACACTAAAGGCATCCCTGGTCCTCTTGAGCAGGCCCTCATCGGTTCAAAAATCAATGCGGTTGGAAACATTCTTGGTGTCGATTATACCAATCCTGTTGGCATATTCCATATCGGCAGGTCCTATGATCCCTGTATTTCATGCGCAGTCCATACCATCGACCTTACCGGGAAAAATGATCCACGTACTTTGAGAATATTATAAGGGGTGACCCATAATGAAAGCTAATGGCAACCCAATGGTTGTTGAGCGTTATAGTGGCCTTGACAGAATGATCCATATAATCCATGCCGCTGCGATGCTAACTCTCATAATCACCGGGTTAAAGATATACTTTGGCTGGGACTTTATGAGTTTCCATACAGCCCGTGCTCTCCATATGTTCGCAGTTCCTTTCTTGCTTGTAGTGAACTGGTTCCTTATCCCGGTCAGCATCGTCCTTGCAGCTAAGGGCGGAATTCTGCCGAGATTTATGCACTTTTGGGACCATTATATTTTTGGTCCAAAAGATGCAGCCCGCATGGCAGGTATAATTGGCAATTTCTTCGGGAAGGGTAAATACCCAGCATTCAGCATCTATGATGAGGCATCGGGGCACTATAAGACTAAGCTCCACCCATTAATGAAAATCCTGATTGTGATCGAAGGTTTAGCCATAGTCGTAATTGCGATTACAGGCATCGTTCTGTACAGTCTCAACTGGTCTTTCCTTGGACTCCCTATAGCATCCTGGATTCTTTCGATAGGAGGTCTGTTTGCGCCTGCTTTCGGACTTTCTTCCCTTGAGTTTCTGAGGATTATCCACCTGCTGATGACCTACTGGTTTGTCTTCGAACTGGTAGTGCATGTAGGTATTCTGGAGTTCGATCCGCATGTCTGGAAGTACTACAAAGCTATCTTCTGGTCCGGAAAAGAAGACCTTACAGATACTCACTACGCAGAAGTTGTCAAAACAAAGAATCACTGATCGAGGAATTCAAAACCGTTAATTCGAAAGTCGTTAAAGCAAGAAAAAATTACTATGGGAGAAAGTATATAGGCATGTCAACATGTGTCTGCCTAGTAACGTGAGAATATGCCTATATTACATGCTTCTGTCCGCATCCTCGGATGCGGAAATTTATTAATGGGAAACGATGGCGTTGGCCTGAAGGTTATTGAGGCTCTTCAAAATACAGAAATGGAGTGCCTCAAAAATCTTGATATTGTAGATGCGGGGGTCTGCGGTCTTGATCTTCTGAACTATTTCGACGGAGCAAAAAAGGTCATTATAGTAGATGCAGTTCTTGCGGATAGCCCTATAGGTTCAGTACACCGCCTCGATGGCAAGGATATTATAAAATCCACTGAAGAACCTCTTAACCTGGTTTCTGGTCACGATCTGACGATTACAGATGTATTGAGGATTGGAGAACATGTTCAGACTCTTCCGGAAATCGTGGTCATTGGAATCGAAATAGGAACTATAGTCACTGAAGCTACTCTGGAAATAACCCCCGAAGTCCTTGAGGGTGTCGATGAGGCTATAAGGCTAATAACAGAAGAGATTTCTTCTACATTTTAATCCTATTTTTAATAATTTTTTTTCGATTCCTGTTGTCCATAAAATATTTCATATTGTTTTTATTTCGGTAGAATGGCCAACATCTTGTTGCAGGGATGAGGATCTCCAGGAACCGTTGTTAACTGACTAATTTAGATTTTTAGTTGCCTTTGTGATGCCAGTGGAACTAAGGCATGCAAACCAATGTGTAAATAAATTAAGATACCAAATGATTTTTTATGAATTGCTGTAAAAATTTCTTTTAAATAGTGATGCCATCAACCATCTGGAATATATACTGAAAGTTAACTTGTTTCAAAACTACCTCACCTTCTCCTGGTTGGTATTTATCGGAGGTGAATTGAGTTCAGTAGAGCTGTATTGGATCTCTACTTAAGACACCAAAAAAGCAGAGATTGAGTTTTGAAACAAGCTCGTTGATAGCATACTATCCAGGAGATAATAATATAATCACTACGAATAAACATTTCATTCATCGTTTTGCTTTTGAAGAGAAGTACCTGATCTGAATGATCTTGTTCTATCACCGACAACTTTACAGAACGCAAATTAATAAAAGTTATATATTCTAATGAGTATGTCATTATTAGGACTTATGCAGTTGAACTAAGAAGTTAATAGCATTAATCCTTAACTGTCTAAGATTGGAATCTAAACCACAACGTTTATTGTACTTAATTCATATTTCAAGTGCGTAAGTAATCTTTATAGAGGTGTTGATATGCTTCCGGCTGAGTTGTTTGAGTTTTCCTGGCTTGATTTGTTCATTAGTGTTGTTGTCATGTTTGGTCTATTTGGTATTCTTGCTAACATTGTTTATTTTTATGGAGCCAAAGCGCATCACTAACCATCTACAGATTAGCCTGTAAAGTTAGATTGGTAATAAACGATACTTATTGGAATCCAGCCGGGTTCAAAATCCTGGCTTTTCAAATTTTTATTTAGCTTGCTTCAACATCCCGGCTTTTTTAGTTACAAACCTGAATTCTTTAGCTCTATCAGTCTTAACTTATCCTACTCGAAATTGGTTATCCTGTGATAAAAGTATAATTCTAGAATCAATCAAGTCTCTTAAAAGTAATGGGTCTTACACAACCAAGGACTTCTTCACCTTCCTGGACAAAAAGGGCTTCGAGGTCAGCTAGATGGGGTCTCTGCAATGGTGGGGCTCATGAACACCCGCCTGTGCATCCTTAGGAATGGTTAAAAAATAACTCCAAGTTTTCACTTTGGGAATGGCTCTATAATTCCATTTCCCCAAATAAACATCAAAGACAATATCGGTAACAGAAATACTTGAAATTATAGTTTCATCATTCCTTAGCATAGAAGTCTCGGGCGATCACAATATATACTCCCTCTAGGGCGATCACAAGAGTGTGGTAAAGTCCGTTATGGATAACTATTAATCCGGTTTTAAGCAAACGTTAATTCTGTTTTTCAATCAATTCGGGGGCTCTCCTCTTTTCATCCTCTTCAAATACTTGTTCAATACCACGTCCGCAATAAGGTTAATCCCGCTAAGAGCTGCATGGACCCCAGGTCCTGCGGTCATCCTCTCGCTATAAAACCGGTACAGAGCCTTCCGGTGCCGAAGGTTGTGCTCCAAGCAAAGTCCCACCAGCTCCCAGTGCTCAGGAAAAGCCTGATCTTTTCCAAAACCGATCGTGCTGCCAAGCCTCGTTTCAGCAATGGGGCTGAAGAATAACGGCATCATCAGCCCGGTGTAATCCTTCAGCGACTCCACGAGTTCAATGGTCTGCAACACGTCCTCGGCAGTCTCGCCAGGGAGGCCAAGCACAAGGCTGGCGACAGGAAGCCAGGACTCTTCTCCGAAAAGCCGATAGCAATCTCTTACTATCTCGGGCCAGTTCTCTGGGTCTTCCGGGAAAGCTTTTCTTGGCATATGCATTTGAAGAATTCTGCAGCTTCCGGTCTCTATCCCTATCCAGGCAGACATGTACCTCTGATCTCTGCCAACTCCTACGATATTGGACACTTCCCGAAGAAGGTCCTGATTTTGATGAACCATGGCGAGGCTGAGATGGGATACATCCACCGTCCTTGGACCCAGCCGCTTAACTTCTCTGAACAGTTTCTTGACCTTTTCTCCATCGGGCTTGACGCCTGGTGAGCCGTAGGTGAAGACGTCGTTGGAATGAAGAACCACGTCCCTTTGACCTGCCTTTAGATTCACCGTTACGTCATCGAGGATTCTCTCCAAGGGTCTGTGACGGAGAGTTTGCATGGTCGGAGAGCAGAAGGAACATCCCCGCCAACAGCCCCTGCCGACCTCCACGATCCCGGCAATGGTTGGGCCCCTGTTCACAGGTATGTCCCCTCCTGCCACAGCCGTTCCTCGGATTACCTTTGGAACCTCATCGCCGTTAATAATAGATCGGCAGATTCCAGGAAAATCGCCCTCTCCTTCGCCCAGGTAAATATGGTCCACTGGGACATCCTCGCCCACCAGCTCCCAAGCTCCCATACCACCGACCACCAGCCTTGGCATATGCTCTTTGATCAGTGGATGGTTTATCAGGGCCAGGAACTTGGACCTGTTCTGAGGCTCACCCCGCCCGATCATCTCCTCGATCTCGCGTAAGGCGATTTTTCCGAGGGGATCGTCGTGGGTTATTCCCACGATCTCAGTTTCTGGGCCGATGGCCTTATCAAGGTGATCGGGATGGGCCACCATCACCTCGGACCGATCAAAACCGGCCTCCAAGAGGGCTGCCTCCACTTTTCTCATGCCGCAGGGCGCGAGCAGGGCTGAGCCGTCCGAGGCTGCAGCCACGGGAGGGCAGCAGAGCAGCCTGAAGGCAAAATCGGGCATTATCGACTTTGGTAGCGTCGCTGCAAACCCAAGAATCGCTCCCCCGTGATATGAGCTCATCATGGTGGGGTCGCTTGTCAGAACGATTTTTTTGCCTTGCATTCTAAAGCCACCTTTTTTATCGCGAAATCCAAAGTTGGATAAAGCGTCATCTCTTATATGTTTCGATTTCTGAAATCACTGATTGCTTTATTAAAACCATCATCTCAAAGATTAATATACGCATACCTCTCCAAGTGACCATTTAAAAGTGGAAAAAATTAATAAACGCAACTTTCTGAATTATATACACTTATGACCATGTTTCTATATTTAGAATTTGTGATTTTTGGTAACAATTCAGCGTCCAGCTAAAAAAGTAATCAGTCAGGTATTGGCGGCTCTCCTTTAAGCGCCGCATAAAGCGAATCTATTACTGACATTGCATTTTTCATTATTGTGGAAATGTACCCTCTATTTCTACAGAAAGCATCCGCTCCTTGTGGAGTTTTTGCTTTACTTTGTCTGGGTCTCCCTCTTTTTCCTTTTTTACTTTCTGATATTAATGGTGGAGGATTTTCCTTAATTCCTTTCATTATGATTCTTTTGTATCTTTCTTTTAGTGCTTCAATTCCTCTCGTTTCTCGTAGTCGTATGCTTCAATCTGCAATAAGCTGTGACCACAATTCTTACAGTTATAGAGGCGATGATCAATGATTTCATGAGGTGAGTCAAAAGTCTTTAGTGTAGAGCCAGGATGTCCTTTCTGACCACCAGGAAGTCTATCACTCTTTTTTTCATCGCTTTGAGTTTTCTTCTTGACAAAAGTATCAGTAGATGGAGGTTTATTGCTATTTTGGCTGTTCTGATCCAAAAGAGCCTTTAGATGCCGAACTTCTTATTTGGCATCATTCAATTCAGACTCAAGACTCTCAATGTGGTCAACGATCAGCTCAGGATTCGAATGACAGAGATTTAAAATATCCTCACGCGTCATTAAAACACGAGCAACAATTTTTATATTAATCAATATTAAAATTATTAGCATTGAGTGTAGCAGAAAAATAAGTTAGGAATAAATATGCTGACTAATTACAAATTTTAAATATATTTACCAATCGGGGGTTAAAAGCCCAAAAATCCGATGTATCGGAATCGCTTATATTTGGAACGCTATTACTCCCTTAATTTAGAGACTAACTTAACGCTATTAGCTTTAGATCCTGAGTTTCCCAGTATCATATGGTACCCAGTTGCTGTAAAGTTTCCAATCAATTAAGGATTTCTCGCTGTCTGTTTCGATATCAAACTTCCAGATAAAGGGCTCTTTATCTGCCACCGAAAATTCAAAATCGGCAGTAGCTCCAGGCGGAAGTACAAATTCTCTGATTTCCCCGGTATTTGTTTTGATCTTAATTTTTGATTCGTTGACCTTGAGATTAATTATTTCAAAACGTATCGATTTTCCAGCCTGGGCTTCTAGAGAGCCATTCCCGCTCCATGTCCCTGCGGAATGAAATTTGCGCCCCTGACTATCGATCGGCTGAAGTCGTGAAGTGGTAGGTGGAGTTACAGGTCGGGATACCTTAGGTGGCTTTTGTTCAGACGGCGTTACCTGCGTTGCAAGTTTTGGAACCCCAGGTTTTGGAACCCCGGGTTTTGGAACTGGAGGTGCATGTATTCCTGTAACTTCAGGTGCCCGTACTCGCGGAACCTCGGGTGCCCGTACTGGCGTAATCGGAGACGCCCTTGCTGGCTTAACTGGAGATTCAGGTACTAATGGAGTATGAACTTTCGATACTTGTGGCTCCGGTGCTCGTGAAACTGAAGGTTCTGGTGGTCCGGTGTAGAATTCTTCATCCAGACTACCTATAGTTTCCGACCCTACTGCTCCATCAAGATTCAGTCCGCGTGCCTCCTGGTAACTTCTGACAGCTAGCTCAGTTTCGTCACCAAAGACGCCATTGGCTCCGACTCTAGGCACAGGAAAGCCCAAAAATATTAGAGCCCGCTGAACTTTCTCTACTGCAGGCCCACTATCGCCTTTGCGAAGGACCCTTTCGTTGTCATAACAAGACTCCAAAACCTCATCGCCTGCAAACCTCGACGATTTTAAATGATGACCGTCCCCAATAGTCATATTATATCCCCATATTTTATTGCATGTTTTTCTCTCAAATACACAATATCTACTAGCCTTAAAATCTCAATAAATAGATAGTGATATTAAAATATATAAGTTTTTATAAAAACTGGATTTATTCAAATAGTGATTAGCTTTGAGCATTAATAGTAATAAACTTTCATTGTATCTCAAAGAGAGCTACATGTCTGAAGATGCCTGTTGATTTGACACTGGAACGTTGTTTACAAAGCAGGCCGTTAGGGATTATGATAGTCTTTTAATATCTTGGGTTCCCATATTATATATATCTATATATAAAATTACTTATTATTGTGGGGGAAGCAGAACGAGTGATGACAGCTTACTTGAAAAGTTTAAAAATCTCGACTTTGTGAAGATGGATCGACGTACTTTTATAAAGGCTGTTGGGGTATTGGGTGCTTCACTGTTTTTACAAACATATAAAAGCGATATAGCAAAAGCCCTTCAACTTTCGGAAACTAAAGTAGTATGGCTTCATGGGGTAATGGATAGTGGCTGTACCATATCAATGTTGGACGGAGGATCACCTGATATCGTAGAGTTTCTTCGGGTTTATAATCTCAAACTGCTCTATCATGAAGTTTTAATGATGCAGCAGGGAATTTTCGTGGACGGAAAACTTGCAAATACCAGTGAGCTAAACTCTGAGATTCTGCTGGATGAGATCATGGAGAGGGAAAAAGGTTACGTTCTCGTCTCTGAAGGAGCAGTCGCGAATGGACCTCAAGGTTCCGGGAAATATCTTATGTTGGGGGGCAGGCCCTATAAGGAGATTTACGAAAAAGTTGCGAAAAATGCCTCAGTAATTGTTGCAATCGGGCAGTGTGCAACTAATAGTGGGGTGAACGCTGCTAAGAGTGATATAGCTGAACTTATGGATCCCCGTGGGATTGCATTTACTATGGAAGACTCATCAAAAGGTATTGCAGAGCTGCTTGGTATCAATACGCCGGTTATCAATATCGGTGGCTGTCCTGCACATCCTGACTGGGTGTTTTTGACAATAGGCGCAGTTGTTTTGGGAAAGATAAAGGTACCTGATGATTTGCCTTATGTACTGGATCAATGGAAGCGTCCAAAGGTTTTCTTCCCGCCTGACCATGTTGTCCATGATAACTGTCCTCGTCGCGGATACTATGACCGGGGAGAATTTGATCTGACAGTAGGTGGAGAAAAATGCCTCTGGAAACTGGGGTGCAAGGGACCTTATTCCCATGCCGACTGTGGTACTCGCCGCTGGAATGGCCACCTCAATTTATGTCCGATGGCAGGTTCTCCATGTATATCCTGCGTTGAACCTGGCTTCCCGGATTCATCAAGGCCTTTTTTCGTGGAAATTGAGAAAACAGGAATTGTAGGTACGGATATCGGTACTGTAGCAGGTGTGGCAATAGGAGGTGCGCTGCTTGCTGCAGGGGCTCACGCTGTCAGGAGAACTGTCATGAAAAGACCTGAGGACGAGGAAGGCTTTGCCGGAGAAAGTACTCCAGAGGAAACCGGAGGTGAAAAATAATGGTACAGGTCACTGTTGATCCTCTTTCGAGAATTGAAGGGCATTACAGGATCAATACAGAAGTCAATGGGGAAGGCGTGATTACTGATGCCCAGAGTAACGGCTTGCAGTTAAGGGGTTTTGAAAGGCTTTTTCAGAAGCATGATCCCAGGGATGCGGCTCTTCTGGTCCAGCGGATCTGTGGAGTCTGCCCGGTTAGCCACGGCATAACTGCGGCAAATGCCCTGGACGAACTTTTCGGGGTTGCAGGTGAGGTTCCCAAAAACGCTCTTGTAATGCGAAACATTCACCAGAGCCTGAATTACATAGCCAGCCACGCAGCCCATATCTACGTGCTCTGGGGTCCTGATCTTGCAAACCCGGCTTACCGTGATATCCTGGCAAAATACGGGGATGTTGGAAATGCAGTATGGAAAGAACTTCCCCGACGTTTTGCGCCTTTGATTTATCAGCTTAACGGTACCAGTTATCCGGCTGGCTCGTCCTATCTCGGTGCTATAGTGGAATTTCGCCGCTTGCACGAAGCCATTTCTCTGATAGCTGGCAAGATGCCTCATCCGGTCCTTCAGCATGTTGGGGGAGTTGTATATTCCCCGACTGTTGCAGATATCGGGCAAATTGTAGGCTATGTATCGAAGGCGATGGAGTTTATTGAAGCGTTTACTCTTGGGGTTTCTCCCACTACCTGGATCGAAAATACTTACAGGGCCTCTTCCCCGCAAAAGGCTGTTAATTTCGTCATCGGACGCTTGCAGGAACTTCTGAATAAATCCCTTGCCAGCAAGGACTTCTCACACTCTGCAGGCTGGGGAGACGTCCCGCTCTTTGCGGCTTTCGGCTCGGAGCTGGTAGGAGAAAAACTTCTCGGTCTGCCTATCAGTATGAAAATGGACCGTGCAGGGACTTACAAAGATCCCGATAAGATCGGTTTTCTTTCTTACGGAGTTTTCTTCAAGCCTGAGAAAGGAGATGGATATGACCCCACAAGTCCTGCGGATAGCAGGGTTATTCCTTCCGGCTATATGAATGGGTATTTCAAGCCTGAAAAATTCGACTACGAGAAGATTTCGGAAAGCACCAGTCACTCCTTTTACATTGACGGGGAAAAAGACCGTCCTCCCTGGAATGGGGTTACGGTCCCAGAAGGGGATCCTGAAAAAATCGACTATACAAAAGGATCGGCAAGCCGCTATTCATGGGCAAAAGCCCCTCATTATAATGGGATCCCGTGTGAGGTCGGCCCCATTGCTCGTATGATGATTATGGGAGAACCACTTGTTACGGGATTAGTAAAAACTTTTCAGGATAATGGCTACTATCCTGTCAATAACTATACCCGCATGATTGCAAGGATGCAGGAAATTCTTGTAGTGGTTCCAGAACTTATGAAATGGCTCACACAGGATCTTCAGGCAGGAGGAAATGTTGCAGTGCACACTGATCTTTCCATGGCAGCGAATTCCACAGGAATGGGTTTATGGGAAGCTCCGCGAGGGGCACTGGGGCACTGGATTGCCACAGGGCCGGATTCTATGGTAACCCTTTACCAGGCTGTAGTCCCAAGTACATGGAACCTTGCTCCCAGGAATTCGCAGGAAATTCCAAGCCCTGTTGAGCAGGCTCTTATAGGCACTAAAATTTCAGCTGCCGAAAATGCACTTGGAGTGGATTATTCGAATCCTCTCGGAATCCTGCATACAGCCCGCTCTTATGATCCCTGCCTAGCATGTGCAGTGCATACAATTGATAAAACCGGAAAGCATCCGAATTATACAATTAAGGTGCTTTGAAGAAGGTTGGAATTATGGTACGATCTGCTGAAAAACCCGCTTCCAGGAGAGTAATTGTTGAACGTTATACCTGGCTTGAGAGGGTTACTCATCTGGTTCATCTGATCTCTATGTTAATCCTTCTTATTACAGGGTTCAAAATTTACTTTGGCTGGGGTTTCATGTCTTTTCAGATAGCTCGGACTCTGCATACGATTGCTGTACCTTTTTTCCTGGTCGCAAACTGGATTCTGGTCCCATATAACCTTTTTTCCTGCAAAGAGGAAAGATGCAGTGTCAGAGACAGGATAGTGCATTTCAAGGACTCTTACGTGTTCGGAAAAGGTGATGCGGAACGCCTTGTTGATATATTCAAGAACTTTTTTGGAAAAGGCAGGTATCCGGCTTTTACTATTTATGACGAACGTAAAGGACATTATGTAACTAAGCTTCATCCTGTGCTTAAAATCTTGATTGTCATTGAGAGCATAGCAATCGTCCTTGTAGCAATTACAGGAATAGTGCTTTACAACCTTAACTGGGCACCTTTCGGAATTCCCATCGCGGCATGGATACTTTCTATAACCTGGTATTTTGCATCTTTTTTTAACGCTAATGCTTTAGGGGTACTCCGCCTATTGCATCTGCTTGCAGCTTACTGGTTTGTCTTTGAATTCGTGATTCACGTAGGAATTCTTGAATTAGACCCGGATGCCTGGAAGTACCACAAGGCAATTTTCTGGTCGGGAAACGAGGATCTGTCAGACAGGCATTTTGTCAAGGTGATTGAAGAAGGCGATCAAAAAGGAGCAGTAAAAGAGCATTGAAATTATTAATCTAAATAGTTAATTTTTATACTAAATAAGAATATAAATATCTAAATTCCTTTTAAAGTTTCGATACACTTTGAAGCTTTAAACATAAATATTTATGGGACTTGCGCAATGTAGCATCTTCAAGTGCCTTGTATGCTCTTTAAAAGCGTAAGTCCCATCCCATTATAAGACTTTAATACCTTTGATTTCCACAAGATATGCATCCCGATGTCTTATTAAAGTCTTATCTATATATTGCACATATATATTTTGCCTACGCATCTTTTTTTTCGTCTATATATTTTTCTTTAAAGAAGCTCTTATTAACGACAGTTTCTTAACATCCAGTTACAGGCCCGTCCCGTGTTCTGGGTGGTACACACCCATCCAGTATGGACGCGACCGCTACATTTAAAGTACCGCTGCCCGCTTGGTGTCCGACACGGGATCATTCTGCCGTCACAGAACCGCCTCTGGACACAATTCTCAAAGTGCCGCTGCGATCTAGGGATGAAGTTACAGGTCAGTGCACGAGTAAAACTACCTGTCGTAGCAACTGATCTAGCAGTATCTACACTATCTCCATTCTCTGACTCAGCCGCTTCGTCTTCTCCCTGAGCGCTTATTACCGCGACCATAGATGTCATTACAAGCAAGACTAGGATAGAAATAGCCAGTATCTTTTTTGTTCTATCAAATGTTTGTTTTCCCATTTTGTTTTCACTCCTAACTTTATTTATTTTGATCCAATTTCAAGGCTGTTGGTTTTTCGGTCCGCGTCCAGTTGGCAGATGCTACAGTTCCCGGAATTGCCATCGTTCCCGTGAACGCCCCCATATCCAGGTGCCAATCCTTTCTCCCCTGATCCAGGTGCCGCTCCGCCCCCGTCCGGAGGAACTGCGCCCACTGCCGCAACTGTCATTGATATTACATAAAAGACTAACATGGAAATACCCAGTATCTTTTTTGTTCTGTCAAATGTTTGTTTTCCCATGTGTCCTCACTCCTAACTTTTTTAGTTTGATACAATTTCAAGACTATTGGTTTTTCGATCCACTTCAAGGTGGCAGATGCACCGAGTAAATATTTTTTTCATTTTAATCATCCAGATTCATCTCTGGAAGAGCATAGGTATTGGTAACTTTTTCAATCTTCACTTTATGTGCCGATGATCTGTATGCCGATGAAAGTGATTTCAAATTGTATCACTAGGTTATTGTGATCAAGAAGACATAATAACTAGAGAAATATAAATAAGAAACCAATATTAATTAAAAACCGAAGTTATCTAGTCGAGTTTCCACAGATGTCTCCTCAGTAGTATTATTTTTTTATTACTCTTTCCCACATTCAGCAGAACTCCACAAAAAAGGACCTGTTTACTCAATATAGCCGTAGACTAAAGTTCACATCGTCTTCTCGTTCTGCTTAAAACCTGATATTTCAGCTTAAATAGCTGAAATCAATATGCAAAAAAGAATGGCACTGGTTAACGAAGTTAAATGAAAGCTGATCATTTAATAATAATAATAATAATAATAATAATAATAATAATAATAATAATAATAATAATAATAATAATAATAATAATAAT
>MCHG01000287.1_pt1 | contig 19855 bp, 18 predicted proteins | sample 787351 | NCBI WGS metagenome assembly MCHG01 (sample SAMN05430296, study PRJNA330682) | permafrost metagenome | biome: Cold desert; feature: permafrost; material: soil; isolation source: enrichment culture inoculated with soil incubated with H2/CO2 at 20 degrees... ... | reverse complement strand
CTATCATTTGATTTGTCATACTTTTCGTATGAATTCAATCCCTTATGATGCCTAACTCTATCTCCAATTTGATAATAATTGTAGACAGTATCATCATCTTCTGCAATAATTTTTCTCACCTTGTTATCTTCACCTTGGATGAATACGATATATTCTAAATACTCATCAATATAGTAATCGTCCTTACCTGAATTTATTCTGCGTTTTTTCTTTTCACTACTCTTATTTATAACTTTTCCATCCCATGTCTTACTTTTAGCCCTACTAACAATTGTATATAGTGCTACAAGTAAAAACATTCCTCCTATAATAAGACCAATAAACAATGCCTCCGGATTATCCATTTCATTGCTTGTTTCACCATATATAAAAAATCCTACAACTGAAGCGACCGCTAAAATAAAGGCGAAAATGGCAGACCAACTATTTGTGTTTTTAATGTACCTCTCAAACGCTTTATCATCAATGCGATAAGAAAAACCAATATAATTATTATTATTTATATTGTCAGCTAGGTTATTTCTGACATCCTCAAAATCCATAAAACACCTCCTAAATTTTAATTACCTCTATTTCTATAATTTATAATTATAATATTAAATTACTTGCAAAAAGTCATCACCCATAATAGGTGAAATCAAAAAAAACACTCATTTTTTAATAAAATAAGTGTTTTTAATTGAAAGTTGAAGGATATTTTTCTACAAATAATTTAATTAGCTCTGACTTACTTTGTATATTGAATTTAGAATATATACTTTTAATATGGGTTTTTACTGTATTCTCGCTTAGGTATAGTTCCTGCGCAATCATTTTATATGTCCTGCCTTTTAACAGCAAACTTGCAATTTCGCTTTCTCTTTCAGTAAGCTGATTAAAAACTACTATAGTATCCAACTCATCTTTTTTTTCTATAATAGGTATTTCGCTAAGCACTGTAAGATATGCATGATTTTTAAGAAGTATGTGAAGCTGTTTATGTAAAACAGGCAAAATTATTAGTGTAATAAATACAACAAAAAGCGCAATTACAGAAGAATTAATACTTTTATTACCCATATGCTCAATTGTACTTCCAATAAATTCTCCAATAATAACTCCCATTACATTTGCAGAAAGACCAAGTCCTAAGATTTTTGCCGGGTTATTATGAAAATCTAACATTTCTCCAAGAATGCTCCACCAAAACAAATCATATACCCCAAATGCGCCAAGCATCAGAGTATCAATTATTATATAACTTATAGATGAGCGATCTAAAATCATAAACGCTATAAAAGCAAAACCTATCATTGCAATGGCTACATATAATAGATATGTACGATTTGAGTTCTTTGGAAGATTTCTCATTATATAAAGTGACACTATATATGGTATTGCCCAATACCAACTTACTAGTAACTTGTGATGTGAAAATTCAGGATTTACAACTTGATACATCAAACCCGAATTTATAGTAATTATTAAAATAAATAGGCATAAAAGCAATAATGGTTTTAAAATTGTAAAATTCATTGATTCATTAATAATCTTATTTTTTTCTTTTATGTTTTTTGGTAGTTTAAAAGCAAAAAACAACGCTAAAGCTAAAATGAGAATCGATAAAACTAATCCTGCTATAACTGACACATTTATAGCTACAACATTTATTAAAATCATAAAAATGTTAGAATAAATTAACACGTCTGCTGCAGTCTTAATTCTTTCATTTGATGGAGTAAACTCTTTAAAATAAAAACCCCAAGAGCCTATACAAATTCCTGAAACTAATGAACCCATTATAATGGAAATATCCCAAAAAACAGAAGGATTAAGAAAAAATATTAATGTGGTAGAAATACAAAATAAAATTGAATATATAAATAAATATTTGACTGCTTTAATGTTTTTGATAAAAAATCCCGATAAAAATAAACCAAAAAATTGTGCTATTATGGAGCCAAAAATCATGTTTTTCGGATTTATATTATGTTGACTCATTAAGGCATGTAAAAGTTGTCCTTCAAAAGGAAAAGCTAACATCCAAGAAAAGAACAATGAAAAAATAATTATGGATAATTTTTTTTCGTTTAAACAAAACTTTTTTATGCTCTTTTCCAATTTATTCACTCCAATATTCATATATATACTATTATAACATAAGTTTTATCTCTATTCAAATATCGCATTAACGAAATCTGTTGCGTTGAAATCCTGAAGGTCATCAATTCTTTCTCCAACACCTACATACTTTATAGGAATTTTTAATTCATTAACTATTGGGAATGCTATTCCTCCCTTTGCCGTACCATCAAGCTTTGTAAGAATTAAACCGCTTATATTGCAGGTTTCCGAGAATAATTTAGCTTGTATAATTCCATTTTGCCCAGTTGTAGCATCAATAACTAAAAACACATCTATTATAGCTCCATAAAATTCTTTATTAACAATTTTAGTAATTTTACTTAATTCATTCATTAAATTTACTTTATTGTGAAGTCTTCCTGCTGTGTCACATATTAAAATATCCGTTTTTCTAGCTTTTGCTGCTTGTATAGCATCGAAAATTACAGCTCCGGGGTCTGAACCTTGTTCTGATGCAATGATGTCAACCCCTGCTCTATCGCACCATTCTTTAAGTTGTTCTACTGCGGCAGCTCTAAATGTATCCGCTGCTGCAACAATAACACTGTTGCCTGAATTTTTTAATGCATACGCTATTTTACCAATAGAAGTTGTCTTACCAACTCCATTAACACCTACAATTAAAATTACTCTTTGCTGATTAATTATTTCTTCTTTAATTTCATTTTCTTTTAACATATTAATCAAGTATTCTTTTATTATTCCTTTTATTTCATTAGTGTCATCAAGCTTTCTTTTTCTAGCCTCTGCCTTGATGTAATCTATTAAATCCATTGTTGTTTCAACGCCCATGTCTGATGTAATTAAGATTTCTTCTAATTCATCAAGAAAATCATCATCGATTTTTTTGTGTCTGAATACAATGTTTTCTATTTGTTCTGTAAAATTTTTCTTTGTTTTAGATAAGCCTTTTTTCAATTTTTCAAAAAAACCAAAACTTTTTTCTTCTTTAATTTCTTCGATTTCTTTAATTTCTTTAATTTCTTTTATATTATTTATTTCATTTGTTTCGATATTTTCTTTTTTATCTTTTTTATCTTTAAAAAAATTAAACATGGTGCCTCCTTATTTTCTATATATTATAGGTAAGTTCTCTCATATTATTGTACAAAGGTGTCTGACATCTTCATTGATACTAACTTTGTAACTCCCTTTTCTTCCATTGTAGCCCCATATATATTGTCTGCGCATTCCATAGTTCCTTTTCTGTGAGTTATTACAATGAACTGAGTTTCTCTTGAAAACACCTTTATAAACTGTGCAAATCTATTTATATTTGCATCATCTAAGGCAGCTTCAATTTCATCAAGAATGCAAAATGGTGTAGGCTTAGTTTTTAAAATTGCAAACATTAAAGCAATTGCAGTAAGCGCCTTTTCTCCTCCGGATAAAAGTGAAATTTTACTTAATTTTTTGCCTGGTGGCTGTACAGTAATTTCGATATTTGAATTTAAAGCATCCGTTTCATCTTCTAAATATACGTCCCCACTTCCACCGTTAAACAATACTTTGAATACCTCATTGAATTTAAGTCTAATTGTTGCAAATTCATCAACAAACTTATCTTTCATCTGTACCTCTAGCTCTTTAATTACTTCATTGAGCTGGGATTTTGCATCTATTAAATCCTTGTGTTGTTTTATTAAAAAATCATATCTTTCTTTAACTTCCAGATATTCTTCTATAGAATCTAAATTGATATTTCCAAGCTCTTTTATTGCTTTTTTAAATGTGTTAACTTCATTGTATAGTTTTGTCTGGCTTATGCTATCATCCTTGTATTTCAAAGCCATCGCATAGTTTATTTCATAGTCTTCCCATAGTTTTACGGAAATTTCTTCAACCTTTGAACTTTCTCTTTCAATTTTAACATTCATCTTCATTTCATCATCTAATATATCTGTTATTGCTTTGTTTGCATCATTGATTTTATTTTGATAATCATAAATATCATTTTGCGATAAGTCTAAATCTTGCTTTTCCTTTGTATAGTCTTTATTAATATTATTTATATCAGTTGCTAATGATTCTGACTTTTGGCTGTATTCTTCTATTACAGAATCTGCCGTCTTTATCTCATTGCCAATAAGTTTTAAATTTTCTTCTTTCAATAAATTTAACTCACTGTTTCTTTTTATTTCAGCTACAATATTATTAATCTTTTCTTCTTTAAGCTTGATGTCTTGAGAAATTAGAGCAACTAAATCTCTTTGTTCTAAAATAACCTTATTGTATTCTTCATACTTGTCTTTATTTGTATCATTTTGTGATACTGTATTTCCTATGTTTTTTTCTTTTTCTTCAATTAATTTTCTCAAGGCATTTGTTTGATCTAATATATTTCTAAGGTTATTGTTATTGTTTATATTTTCATTCTTAATAAATTGCAATTCATGACTATATTTTTTAATAGCAAGCTCTGTTTTTTCAGCTTGTTCCTTAAGCATATTTACTTTTGAAGAGTTCATAGAATAAAGATTATTTTTATCATTTATTTCATTTTTAATTGTCAATATTTCTTCGTTATAATTGTTAATTCTTAACAAAGCATTGTTTAATATATTATTATTATTTTTTATTAATTTTGTTGAAATTTCAATAATACTTTTACATTCTTCTATTTCTCTTTTTCGACTTAATAGATTTTGATTGCTACTTATATGACCACCGGTTACAGAACCGCCTGAATTGATTACATCTCCTTGCAGCGTAACTATTTTAATTGAATTTCCTAAATGCTTAGATATTTTAAAGCCATTATTTAAATTATCAACAATGATTATTCTACCCAAAAGATGCTTAATTACTGAGTTGAACTTAGCATTAGTATTAACTAGCCTGTCCCCAGTGTTTATAACACTTGGATCCTTTAAGATTTCTTGTTCTACTTTATTTAAACTTCTTTCTTGAAGGATATTAATAGGAAGGAACGTAACTCTTCCAATTTTGTTTTTCTTTAAATAATCAATTATATTTTCCGCTTCAATATCTGTATTGACAATTATATTTTGAATCGCAGATCCCAGAGCTACCTCTATTGCTGTTTCATATTGCTTTTCAGTGCTAATTATGTCAGCCACTGTTCCTAAAATAGATTTATTTAGCAATGGTTCTTTTTCTTTATTGTTCATTACTGTTTTAATACTTTTGTAGTATCCGTCATAATAAGCTTCCATATTAGAAAGAATGTTTAGTTTTGATGTAGCGCTACTTAAATTATCGTTTATTTCTCTTGCTTTATTTGTTAATGCATTTTTTTCTTTTTCTTTTTCAATTAATTTGTTTGTTGTATTTTCAAGTGCTTGTTTTTTTTCAAACAATTCATTAGTTGTTATAATTTGTTCTTCTTCGAGAATCTTTATTATATCAAGTTTATTTTGTTTATCTTTTTCCTCAGTAGTAATTTCAGTGCTTAAATTTTCAATTCTTTCAGCATTGTTAAATATAAAGGATTCAATCGTGCTTCTTTGGCTATTTAGCTTGTTAATCTCCTTATGAAACTCAAATAATTGATTTTTTTGTTCTTCTATATTTTTAAATATATTTTCTATTTCATTTTTATATTTTAAAATTTCATCATTCATGGAATTAAATTTTTCCATGTGCTTTTTAAAATTTATTTCAAGTTGAATTTTTTCTTCACTAAGATTGCTAATGTTTTCTCGTAATTCAGTATTCCTTATTTCAATATCTTTTATTTCATTATGTACATTTTCAATATTTGTATTGTATAGCAGTTTTTTTTCCTTATGAACCTGACATAGACTCTGATAGCTTTCATATTCTTTATTTTTATAATCACGAGTTATTTCAAGAGTTTTTATTAACTGTTGCATTTCATTTATTTGTTCTTTTTGAGATGAAATCTTTTCAGAAAAAGCATCTCTTCTTTTTTGAAAGTTTAGTTTTTGTTCTATAGCAATATCTCTTTGGTTCTCCAATGCTTTAAACTGCACACTGTGTTTTTCATATTCATGTACATAATAATTAAGTTCAAATTGTTTCAAATCGTCCTTTAATTCAATGTACCTTTTCGCTTTTATGCTTTGTTCTGAAAGAGGAATTATCCTTTCTTCGAGCTCATGAATTATGTCATCTACTCTATCTAGGTTGTCCGATGTTTTCTCAAGTTTTCTTTCAGATTCATCTTTTCTCGCTTTGTATTTAACTATACCTGAAGCTTCTTCAAAAACTTTTCTTCTTGTTTCAGAATTAGGACTTAATATATCTTCAACACGACCTTGTCCTATAAAAGAATATCCTTCACTGCCTATACCCGTGTCCATGAACAACTCTTTTATATCTTTTAGCCTGCATTGTTGCTTGTTTATGTAATATTCACTTTCGCCAGTTTTATAAAGCTTTCTTTTTATACTAACTTCCTTGTATTCAATAGGAATTAAACCTAATTCATTATCAAAAATTAAATTTACTTCAGCATAACCAAGGGGCAATCTTTTTTCAGTTCCGGCAAAAATAACATCGTCCATTTTGCCACCTCTTAGTGATTTGGCACTTTGTTCTCCCAAAACCCATTTAATGGCGTCAGAAATATTGCTTTTACCGCTGCCGTTTGGTCCAACAACTGCTGTAATTCCATTTTCAACTATGATTTCTGTTTTTTCTGCAAAGGATTTAAATCCATTAATATAAATTTTTTTTAAATACATTTTTCCCCCTGCATATGTCTTAAGTAGTTTGCAAATATATCATTTTTTTCAAAACTATTTATTATATTTTTCTCATCATATATTTCAATTAAATTTTCATTGTCTGAATTTTTAAATGATATGCTGTTTATTTTAAATGCATGCTTTAGTATTGTTAAATTGCTTTTTTTATGACCAGCTATATTGCTTATAAGTTTTTTATCAGCTGATATTGTTAAATTGCTTTTTTTCAAGTCTATGCCGCTTAATTTTAATATTATAGATGTTAAATATATCTTTTCTTCCACCAGCTGCCTAAACGCAGGATGAAATGGACCAGCAACAACATCCTCAGTTTCATTTATAGTATCAGTGTTTTGAAGGCCTATTCTTATGACCTTTATATTATTGATAGAATATTGACTGCACATATAAGCAGACACATTTATTGCTTCTTCTATTGTTAAAGGTTTATAGCTTCCTGCTTTATACATATCAACTAAAGCAGTGTCTTTTATTATAAGGGTAGGATAAATTCTCACCATATCAGGCTTCATTTTTATAGAATCATGACATGTTTTTATATCCTTTTCAATTGTGCTTCCTGGAAGTCCTGGCATTATTTGATGCCCTAGTTTAAAGCCATATTCCTTTATTAATTTGCTAGCATTTACAGAATGAATTCTACTATGGCCTCTGTTTGATATTTTAAGAACATCATCATCAAGACATTGAATACCTAGTTCAATTATATCCATGCCATATTTTTTTTGAAGCTCTAGTATTTCAGTATTGATTACATCAGGTCTAGTTGAGCATCTAATGCTTTGAATAACGCCTAAATCCTTATAATGCTTTGCAACCTTTAATAGTTCTTCTTGAAGCTTTATATCAATTGCTGTAAATGAGCCCCCGAAAAATGCAAGCTCTGTATATGTATCTTTTTGAATTGTTGAAATGCATTCTTCTACTATATCAGAAACATATTTTGCATTAGCCAAGACTGTTCCTTTACCAGTTATTCTTTTTTGATTGCAAAATACGCAATCGTTTGGACAGCCTATATGAGGTACAAATACAGGAATTATTTTCATTTTTTTATTCATTTAACTGACCTTCTGATAACAGTGCATTTTTCGCTGCATCTTGTTCAGCAATTTTTTTGCTTTTTCCTGCCCCTTTGCCTACAAAGACTTTGTTTACAAGCACATTGACATGAAACAGCTTTTCATGGTCAGGGCCTTCTTCTTTAGCTACAATATAACGAATTTTGCAATTCTGACTTTTACTTTGATAATATTCTTGTAGATAAGATTTATAATCTATTACTATTTTTCCTTTAATTGCTAGCTGAATATATTTAGTCAAATTGTTTAAAACAAATTCTTCTGCTCTTTTATATCCACCATCAATGTAAATTGCTGCAATAATTGCTTCAACAGCATCTGCCAAAATAGATTTTCTTTCTCTTCCTCCAGAAGATTCTTCTCCCTTTCCCAATAATAGAAATCTACCTAAATTTAAATTAGCTGCTACCAGACTTAATGTATCCTCACATACTACTTGAGATCTTAATTTAGTCAAATCTCCTTCAGGATATTCCGGAAATTTATCAAATATGAAGCGGCTCACTGTTATGCTTAAAACAGCATCTCCAAGAAATTCAAGTCTTTCGTTATTTACCTTGTTGTATGATTTGTCCTCATTGGAATATGAGCTATGTGTAAGAGATTTCTCCAATATTTCTATATTATTAAATTTATATTTAATTAAATTTTCAAATTCGTTAAGTATCTTAATATCTATAATCACGGTTCCTCCATACTCCTGTGCTCACAAAATAATGTGAGTAGTATTTTCTCTATTATAATTGTTTATTACGTCTATGAATAACTTCATAAATATAATAAATAATTATAACCTTAAAGCATAATTTTATTTATTATACAGGACGCATTGCTGCGTCCTTAAAATTCATATATTAATCCTATTTGCTATTAACCGATTAGTTCTTCTAAGTAATTAACTATGTCACCAACTGTCTTGATTTTCTCAATACTTTCATCATCAATTTCTATGTCAAATTCATCTTCTAGTGCCATAACTAATTCAAACAATGTTATTGAATCAGCTTCCAAATCATCAGCAAATGATGTTTCCATTGTTATTTCATCTACTTCTACTCCAACTTTTTCTGCAACTAAATCTCTAATTCTTTCAAACATGGCAATCACCTCCTCATTATACTTTCTTCGATTAATTCATTTACATTATTTTCAAAACAGATTTTCGCTTGGCGTATAGCATTTTTAAATGCCTTTGCATCAGAGCTACCGTGTGCCTTAACAACTGTTTCTTTAACTCCAAGTATTGGTGCTCCACCATGCTCTGAATAATCTAATCTATTCTTTAAATTTACTAAAGCTGGTTTAATAAGAGCAGCGCCTATTTTCGTCCTTGTTGAAGACATAAGTTCTTTTTTTAAGCCTTTCATTATCTCCAATACAGTTCCTTCAAGAGTTTTTAATATCATATTACCAACAAAACCATCGCAAACTATTATATCCGCTTTTCCTTGAAGTATTTCCCTCGCTTCAATATTGCCAATAAAGTTTAATGGCAGTCTTGTGTTTTCTAACAAGCTATAAGCTTCTACTGAAAGCTTATCACCCTTAGATTTTTCAGATCCTATATTGGCAAGCATAATTCTTGGTGATGAAATATTTAAAACCTTTTTTAAATAAATATCTCCCATAATAGCAAAGTCATAAAGAAACTCTGGTTTTGAATCAACATTGGCACCTGAATCTATCAACAAAACAAAACCACCGTTCATTGTAGGTATTAATGTTCCTATTGCAGGTCTCTCAATACCTTTAATTCTACCTACAATCAACGTAGCTCCTGCTAATAAGGCTCCAGTACTGCCTGCTGAAACAACTGCATCAGCTTCTTTGTTTTTAACTAAATTTAAAGCCTTTACTAATGAAGAATCTTTTTTCCTTCTTAATGCCATCACTGGTTTGTCGTCATTGGATATAATTTCTTCAGCATTTAATATTTCAATGTTATTGAAGTTAGATGTGTTTTTTTCAAGTATATTTTTAATAACACTTTCTTTACCTGAAAAAAAAATACCTATATTATATTCATCTCTAGCTTGTATGCTGCCCTTGATTATTGCCTCAGGAGCGTTATCTCCACCCATTGCATCTACTGCAATTTTCATTATGTACACCTCTATTTATTTTTACCTTGTAAAATGTCTACGAGACTATTAATAAAGTAGCTACAATATACTTTTTTACATAGTTTAGTATAACTTAGTAGTATATGTTTTGCAATAAAAAAATAGTGCGTAAGCACTACTTTTTACTGATATCCCTAATTGCAATGTAAGCATTACATTAAATATTATTTCTAATTATTCTACGCTCATAACTTCTCTGCCATCATAAAAACCACAAGCTGCACACACTCTGTGAGGTAGCTTTGTTTCATGACATTGTGGACATTCGATCACGTTTGGGGCTGTTAATCTTGATTTTGCTGATCTTCTTCTATCTCTTCTAGCCTTGGAAGTTTTTCTCTTAGGTACTGCCATTTATAACACCTCCTTAATCTTTTAACATTTCTTTTAATTTATCAAATCGTGGATCTGTTGATTTCTCATTGCATTTGCATTTTTCAATATTTAAATTAACTCCGCAATTCGGGCAAATGCCTTCGCAATCTTTTTTACACAATGATTTCATTGGCATTGACAAATAAATCATTTGTTTTATAATCTCTTCTAAATCAACACATCCATCTGTAATTTTAAGCCTTATTTCATCAGACAAATCATCTTCATCTAAATGTCGCAATAATAAAGCATCAAAACCTGTTGTAACTGTATTGTCAAATGGCATTAAACATCTTGCACATTCATCCGCAAAATTATATTTAATTGTACCATTCAATATAACATTCTCATCAACCTTGAAAATAGATCCATTGAAATCTATTTCTCTATAAAGATGTGTTTTAACTAAAAAATCTTCATCCTCAAATATAAATTTTTCATTAATATTTAAAGAAATTTGGTCAGATGATAAAAACTTATTTATTCGAATTAACATAATACCACCCTTTTTATTCGCAGAGTTAATTATATGAGATATAAAATATTTTGTCAAGCAGTTTATTTTACAACTTTGCTACAACTTTGCTACAACTTTGCTACAAACTTACTACATTATTCACTATTTGCTTGTTAATTCTTTTGTATCTCTTGCTATCATAAGCTCTTCATTTGTTGGAATAACAAATACCTTCACTTTTGAGTTATCCATAGAAATTTCTGCTTCTATTCCTCTTATATTGTTTTTCAAACAATCAAATTCAATACCAAGGAATTCTAATCCCTTGCAAATATTACATCTGTTAGAAGCTGAATTTTCTCCTAAACCTGCAGTGAAGACCAATATATCAATTCCGCCCATTGCTGCTGCGTATGAACCAATATACTTTCTAACCGTGTAATCAAATTTATCTAATGCTAATTGAGCTCTCTTGTTTCCTTGTTCCGCTGCTGTTTCAATGTCTCTAAAGTCACTGGATACTCCTGAAATACCTAAAACACCAGATTTTTTATTCATTAAGTTATCAACTTGCTCAGCTGTCATGTTTTTATTATTCATTAAGTATGTAACTATTGCTGGGTCTATATCTCCACATCTTGTACCCATTACTAGACCTTCAAGAGGTGTCATTCCCATACTTGTATCAAAAGATTTACCATCTTTTATTGCTGTTAAGCTCGCACCGTTTCCTAAGTGACAAGTTATTATTTTAGTTCCTTCCAAGCTTTTTCCTGTTAATGCTGCAACTCTTTCTGAAACATATTTGTGAGAAGTTCCGTGAAAACCGTATCTTCTTATTCCCATTTCTTCATACAATTCATAAGGTAATGGATAAATGTATGATTCTGGAGGCATTGTTTGATGGAATGCAGTATCAAATACAGCAACCATTGGAACATTTGGCAATAATTCTTTGCAAGCTTCAATACCAATAATATTTGGTGGATTATGTAATGGTGCAAGCTGTATACAATCCTTAATAGCATCTACTACTTCATTTGTAATAACAACAGAACTTGCAAATTTTTCTCCACCGTGAACAACTCTATGTCCTACTGCATCTACTTCATCTAATGATTTAACTGCTCCGTGTGTTGGGTCAACTAAAGCTTTCAATACAAGATTAATTGCATCTTTGTGGTTTTCCATAACTTCTTTAATAACAACCTTATTTTGACCAGTTTTTTCATGTTTTAAAACACTGCCTTCAATACCTATTCTTTCAACAAGACCTTTAGCTAATACACTTTCATCATCCATGTTGATAAACTGATATTTTAATGATGAACTTCCGCAGTAAATTACTAATACATTCATTTTATTCCTCCACTGTTAAATAATATATAATTTATAATTATGTTATTCTAAGCTTCATTGTCATTATGTAATAAAATACTTCACTACATTTTAAATGACCTTGATTACAATTAATCTATTGCTCAGATTAACAATATAAACAACTAATTATTGTATTTGATTATTTTTTCAAGTTTCCTGTTATTTATTAACAAGGTATCACAATTAGAAATTATAAAATTCCATATGTTTAAATCATCAGCGATACAAAAATACAAAAGTATTGCTTGTATAACTCCAAAATGAGTAACTATCAAAGAATTATCAGGCACTTTGTCCATAAAATTGCTTATCCTTTTTATAATGTCATCATAATCTTCACCATCAGGGAATTTATACTTATGCTTTTGTAATATCCAGTTTTCTGTTTCCTCTTTGTAATTAAGTCTAATTTCATCCCATGTTAAATTTTCAAATATACCAAAGTTCACTTCTATTAAACATGGTTCTATAATAATTTTATTAGGAAAATTAATTTCTTTGCTTATAATTTTTGCTGTATCCGCTGTTCTTTTTAATGGGCTAGAGTATATGTTGGATATTTTTTCTGAACATAAATTTTGTCCTGCTATCTTTGCTTGCAGTATTCCTTGTTCTGATAAATCAACGTCTGTAATACCACTGAATCTTTTATGTATATTTGCTTCTGATTCTCCATGCCGAACTAAGTATATCATAATTATCCCTTTAGTAAAAGTACTAAAATCATAAATATTGTTTGACTGATTTCAGTTATAAAACCACATGTATCCCCAGTCATGCCGCCAATTTTATCTTCAATTTTAGTTGAGATAAAATAAGAAAACATTATTGTTGCAAAGCTTGATACAATTAGAATCAGCCTGTAATAAGATACAATACATAAAACTAATAAAACAAGCAAATTTATAGTTAATATTTTGAAATTGATTGATTCTATAAATATAGTACCCATTCCCTTTGTATTCTTAGCATATTTTTTATTCCATGACGAAGCAATAACACATGCTCTACCTACTACAGGTGTCATAAAACAAGAATAAATATCTATGTAAGAAAACAAAACAAACTGCGATAAAATTACTACTATAAGACTGATAACACCAAAGGCTCCTATATGAGAATCACTCATTATTTCAAAAATTTTTTCACCCGTCTTACCTGAGAATAAACCATCTGAAGTGTCAGCTGTTCCATCAAGATGAATGCCTCCTGTAATAATAATATATGCTATTGTGAGTACAAGTCCTCTCAATAAAAGCATATAGGTATTGTTAAAAAATAAATAAATTGCCGCTAAAAAAATTCCTATAACAGCTCCCATTAAGCTGTACAGGCTCAAAGCTTTAATGAAATTCTCTTCTTTATATTCAATTTTGTTTCCAACAGGAATTCTTGTAAAAAAAGAAATTAGAGTTAAAAATCCATAGGCCATTTTATCATTTCACCCCTATGTTTAAGTTTAATTGGTATGCCTGAAAAAATAAAGTACATAAAATCAGCTTTTTCACTTATTTCTCTATTGATTCTACCACTGATGTCTCTGAAATAATTCCCCATATAGTATGAAGGTACAACTCCCATTCCCGTTTCGTTAGAAACTACAACTAAATTTTTATTATACGCATTGCATATACCTAACAAACAAATAATTTCATCAGTTATTTTTCTTTCAAGCTCATTAACTATTTCTATATTACATGTATCAAAATCAATTTTGCTATCAAACATATAGTTGCCAATTAATGTCGTCATGCAGTCTATTATAATGGCTTCACACTCATTAAACTCTTCATAGTTAGGTAAGTCCATAAAATTAGAATACATCTCTAATGTACCCCAAGTATTTGGCCTTTGCTCTTTATGCTTTTTAACTCTGTCAGCCATTGCCTGATCTGTTATTACTGCTGTTGCCAAATAAAGTACTTTATTGCTGTATTCTTTAACTTTTTGTTCTGCAAAAGTACTTTTACCACTTCTTGCTCCACCTATTACAAATGTTATACTCATTTTATCACCAATTGCTAATTATTTGGAATAACCTTAATTATTATATCATTAATACATAAAAAATCAAATAGATTTATCATGTTCTTGACAATAACTTGAAATGAATTTAATATAGCATTATATTAAATAAAATATGTTATGTGGTGATTTTATGAATTTAACAGGTATTGTTGCAGAATATAATCCATTTCACAAGGGTCATGAATATCAATTGAAAATGGCACGGGAGAATACCTTGTGTGACGGTATAGTCGTTGTTATGAGCGGAAATTATGTACAACGTGGAGAACCCGCTATAATTGAAAAATATAGGAGAGCTGAGGCTGCAATTTATGGAGGAGCTGACTTAGTTATTGAGCTACCTATTCCCTTCGCTTTTCAAAATGCTGAAATGTTTGCAAATGCAGCCATTAAAGAACTAAAAAAAATACCTATTAATAATCTTAGCTTTGGTTGCGAAACTACTGATATGGATTTATTAGAAAACATTGCTTCAATACAATTAAATCCAAATTTTAATCATGAAATAAAAAAAGAATTGAATAAAGGCATATCTTATCCAAAAGCATTATCAAATGTTATTGAATGCATTTTAGGAGTGGAAGCATCTGCTTTTGTGAGTTCTCCAAACAATGTTCTGGCAATTGAATATATAAAAAGTATTAAAAGACATAATTTAAATTGGAACCTTGCACCTGTAAAACGAATAGGTAAAAACCATAATGATGATGTTGCAACAGGATGTTATGATAGTGCTACGGCCATCAGAAAAAATATTCTTTCAGGTTCAAAGGAATATGTTAATTCTGTTACTAGTAAGAGCTATGAAATGTTAAATGATTTTTATAATGAATATGAGTGCTTTAATAGCTTAGATAATTATATTGAAATGCTATATTATAAAATAATTGAATTAGGACCTTCAGGTTTAAATTGTATTAATGAGGTAAATGAGGGGTTAAACAACAAAATATACTCAAATTTATTTAAATACGATACTATAGATAGTTATATAATGTCTTTAAAATCTAAAAGATACACATATTCAAAATTAAGGCGAATGTTGCTTAATATAATATTAGGAATTACTATAAGCGACATAAAATATTTTATGTCAACTGATAGTAATTTCATTAAGGTTCTTGCCTTTAATGATATTGGAAGAAATATAATAAAATTTGCAAAAAAAAATAATACAAGTATAATTAATCGGTATTCAGATTATAACAAAAATAAACTGTTTGCTGAGAATTTACAACTATTTAAAATTTCAGATAAAACAACAAACTTCTATTATCTTCCTTTTAAAAATAAAAAAATTAATGAAGAATACTTAAAAAATTCAAGTTATTTAAACATAATACCCCCTCATAGACAATAAAATGTGTATGGGGGGTATTTATGTTCAAAAAAAATATTATACCAATATTAGTCATAGTACTGATTAGTTTCTTTATAGTAAAACCAGATATCGTATCTGAAGGAGCCTTTAATGGCCTAAAAATATGGGTTAACAACATTATTCCATATTTATTTCCTATGTCTGTTTTATCTAACATTTTGCTGCAATATAATTTCTTATATAGTTTGTTTGAAAGAATGTCTTTTATTTCTAATAAATTACTAAAAAGCAAATATGCACTTATACCATTATTTATAAGCTTTGTTTCTGGTTATCCATCCGGTGCTATGGCAATCAATACAATGTCAAGTTATAAAAGAATTGATGAATATGACGCCAACTATTTAACCTTATTTACAAACAACTGCAGCTTCCAGTTCATTGCAGGTGCTGTTTCTTATTCGATGCTTAAAAACCTTCAATTTTACAAGTACATACTTCTCCCCCATTTTCTTGGAGCTATATTAATGAGTTTTTTAATTATAAAAAAGAAACCCTCCTTAATTTCATCTAAAAATATGCGTTTAAAAACAATTCCCTTCCATAAAGCTTTTAGTTCAGCAATTTCTAAATCAATTGCTGGAATATTATCCGTTGGTGGTGTGATAATAGTTTTTTCAGTTTTTTCAAACTTTTTAAATTATAGTCTAACTTATGCTGCTAGCGAGTTTTCTTTGAGTACTAATATAAAAGATATAATTTATTCGTTAATGGTTGGTTCTTTAGAAATAACTAACGGCTGCAGTATTATATCATCTTCTTCTTTTGTTTCTTTACAAATGAAATTAATAATAATAAACTTTTTAATAAGTTTTTCTGGAATTTCAGTTATATTCCAAACCATAGCTGTAATAAACGAATTTGACTTTGATATTAAAAACTATATTTTTTATAAATTTATACATGGTATTATCTCCGTGCTATTGTGTATTGTCATGTTTAGCATCATATAATTAATATATATTGAATTTAGTGGAAAGAATAGGTATAATGACATATAAAAAACAATGGGTGATAAAATGATAGATGTGACACTTATAGGCACAGGTGGAATGATTCCTCTTCCTGAAAGATATTTAGCTTCTTGCATAATAGAATATAATGGCAAATCAATTCTTATTGACTGTGGTGAAGGAACTCAAATTTCATTACATAAGGGTAAATTGAGCATGAATAAAATAGAAGTGATATTAATCACACACTGTCATGCTGACCATGTTTCAGGTTTACCCGGGCTTCTATTAACTATTGGAAATCAAGGTCGTACACAACCATTATACATATTTGCTCCACGTGGAAGTATTAAATATCTTAATTCTCTTTTAATAATATGTGGATTTCTACCATATGAAGTAAGGATAATAGAGCTTCATGAGTCAAAGCCTCAACAATTTGAGCAAATAGGATTTAATATTACTTCTATACCATTAAAGCATCATATAAATTGTCTTGGCTACAGCCTAGAGCTTAAATTAAAAGCACACTTCTTGCCTGAAAAAGCTAGACAGCTCAATATACCAGTTAAATATTGGAAAGAGCTTCATGGTGGGAATATTATAAAGGTTGATAATATTACGTATACTCCTAATATGGTTTTAGGAGAGCCAAGAAAGACTATTAAAATATCTTATGTTACTGATACGAGACCAGTTAAGAATATAAATGAAATAGTTATGAACTCTGATTTATTTATATGTGAAGGAATGTATGGGGATGATAATCAGCATGATAATGCTGTAGAAAAAATGCATATGATATTTTCAGAAGCTGCTACAATTGCAAAAGATGCCGAGGTTAAAGAACTGTGGTTAACTCATTTCAGCCCCTCATTGTCAAGGCCTGAGGATTATTTAAGCTATGCTACTAATGTTTTTACTAATACGAAAATAGGCAGAGATTTAATGAGAACTTCACTTAGTTCTAATTAGTAAAAAGAAAAAATGCTTATGTTAGCATAATAAAAATGGCGCATTTTGCGCCATTTTTATTTCTTGCTCTTTAATCTTTTTAATCTAAAGAAGTCTTCTCTCTCTTTTTCTTCAAGAACATCTATAATATATTTAACCATTTCTTTATATTTCGGTATTTGAATATATTTTAAAGCATTAGTTCTTTTTTTTGTTTTCTCAATTTCTTTTGCTAACTTGAAAATTGAGTTTTCTACTTCAGCTAATTCATAGATTTTTTCTTTTACAATTTGGAACCTTTGTCTTGCTTCATCAACAGATGCATTAGAATTATAGAATCCATAAGTAGGACTAAATTCTTCGTTTTGCTTATATTTAATTGTAGGTATGTCTATACCCATAACACTTTTCAAGAGTATATCATACGATGATTCTTCAGGAATGCTGTATGATATATCCTCGACTTTACTAACACCAAGTGTAATATTAGCCTTTTGCAAAAAATTATACGCTTCTTCAAGTACGATATAAATCTCATTTTGCATAATTCTTGCCTTGTTTACAAAAACCATCATTTCCTTAATAAGAACATTCCTTTTTTTTTCTAAAAGTTCATATCCTTTTTTGGAAAGTGCTAAGGACGCCTTGGATTTAATTAGATTAGATTTAGTAGGTGCAATTAATACTGCCATAACTATCTCTCCCTATTATAATCATAATATTTCTCTATTAATTCTGGCTTCATACGATCAAGCTCAGTAACCGGAAGAATAGATATAATATGCCATCCTAAGTCTAGTGTTTCAGTAATGCTTCTATTTTCATTTTTGCTTTGAGCAATGAATTTGCTTTCTAATTCACGCCCAAATTCAAGATGCAATCTGTCTATATCACTTAAATCATCTTCACCTATAATTTGAGCTAAACTTCTTATATCTTGAACCTTTGAATATGATGCATAAATCTGACTTTGTAAGTCAGCATGATCTTCTCTTGTATAATCAGCACCTATACCATCTTTCATTAAACGTGAAAGAGATGGTAAAATATCTATAGGAGGATAAATTCCTATTTGATTAAGCTCACTGTTTAAAACAATCTGGCCTTCTGTTATAAATCCTGTTAGGTCCGGTATAGGATGTGTTATGTCATCATTAGGCATTGTTAAAATAGGAATAAGCGTTATAGAACCTTCACAGCTCTTTAACATCCCTGCTCTTTCATAAATAGTTGAAAGGTCAGAATATAAATACCCTGGGAATCCCTTACGAGAAGGAACTTCTTCTTTTGCCGATGAAATCTCACGAAGAGCCTCAGCATAGCTGGTCATATCTGTTAAAACAACCACCACATGCATATGACACTTAAAAGCTAGATATTCAGCAGCTGTTAGCGCACATCTTGGAGCTGAAATTCTCTCTATAATAGGATCATCAGCCGTGTTGATATACATTACGACGTGATCTAAAACTCCTGCTGCTTCAAAGTTTCTTCTAAAGAATTCAGCATCATCATGTCTAACACCCATGGCGCCAAAAACCACAGCGAAATTTTCGCTGGTAGCTCCTTCAATTTTTGCCTGTTTTACAAGCTGCGCTGCTAATTCTTTATGTGCCAAACCGTTTCCAGAGAATATAGGAAGCTTTTGACCTCTTATTAAAGTCATTAGAGCATCTATTGCTGAAAAACCAGTTTGTATAAAGTTTTTAGGGTATTTTCTAGCAACTGGGTTAATTGGTCTACCATTAATGTTATCTCTATCAGAGGAAATAACCTGGTATGCTCCATCAATAGGTTGACCAACACCATTGAATGTTCTTCCCAAGATTTCCTTCGAAAGTGGGATTCTCAAAGGTTCACCAGTAAATCTTACTGACACATTATCAGTTGAAATACCTGCCGTACCTTCAAATACCTGAGCGATAACTTTATCACCTTCGATTTTAATTATCTTTCCTGTTCTTAATTCATGATTGTCTACTTTTATATTAATTACTTCTCCATAGGCAACATCTTCTACACCAGTAATAATTATTAAAGGTCCTTCTATCTTTTCTAATTTTAAATATTCTTTTTTCATCTCAACACTCCCTACTCATACTTTTGTCTTAAGTCATCAAATGTTTTAATAATCTTATCTCTTAAATCATCTAATAACTCTAATTTATCATTTGGAATGTTATATTTTATCTTTAATATATCCTGAATTACTGATTCTTTTCTAATTACTGAAATCGGAATACCGATTTTAGTAATTAGAAAAGAATCAGTAATTCAGGATTTATTAAAGATAAAATATAACAT
>MCHG01000286.1_pt1 | contig 19882 bp, 12 predicted proteins | sample 787351 | NCBI WGS metagenome assembly MCHG01 (sample SAMN05430296, study PRJNA330682) | permafrost metagenome | biome: Cold desert; feature: permafrost; material: soil; isolation source: enrichment culture inoculated with soil incubated with H2/CO2 at 20 degrees... ... | reverse complement strand
TTCCATTTCCCCAAATAAACATCAAAGACAATATCGGTAACAGAAATACTTGAAATTATAGTTTCATCATTCCTAAGCATTTCTCTTGCCCTAGACTCGGTAAGGCCAGCTCCCATTGCAATTTTCAGGGCGGTTTTGCCAGAAAAAATATAAATATTTATGCGTATCAGTTAGTTATTAATTAATAACTTTTTGTTACGTAAAAATTCCTTGAAAGCAAGATATCAAAGGTTGTTGCAAATCTACAGGAGGCAATGACAGAAGCATTAAATTCCGATAAATCAAGACCCTCCCCAACCCTTAACACCATTCTTATGGTTGAAGATACCCTGAAAAATAGCCCAGACAGCGTTGTAACAGTTGCAGAACTCAAAAAAAACGTTGCCAAGACAGGTAAACCACAATACTTTGATGATCATTCTGGATTACCTGGAGCAGAGCAATAAAATTGTTGTGGGGCTCAAGGGAATAACCTGGATTCACAGCAGGAATGAAAGCTTGAGAAAGACAGTGATCCAGGGACTTGAGTTATGAAATATGTCAGAATGATCCTGACCAGAAGCTGAAGATGCATATCATTATCTTACGGGCAAGGCGCCGGACTCAAAGCAGGAAGAGACAACCCTCAATTCTTTTCTTCAGAAAGTGGAACTGATAAAAGAGAATGTCCACTATGGGCAGCCCATTGCCAAAAAACTTATTCCTGCCGACTAAAAAACAGATATGGGATAAAGAACCTGTATCGGGTGGAACTCCCTAATTTCTGGAGGATGCTTTACACGCTTACTGCAGGAAGTTCAGGTGTCGAAATCGTCGTTTTGGTGCTTGACATAATCGACCATAAGAAATACGACAAAAAATTTGGTTATAAGAAGAAATGAAGAGTTTTCCATCCTTCCATTTTTTTTCCGTGATTATTAAACTAAAGTATTTTTTTTCGGTGCCGTTGGAGGTTTATGTTTTTACTACAGTTATCTGGAATAATTATTAAAAATTTGGAAAGGGATAGAGGATAGAGAACAGAGAATAGAACATTGCACATCAGCTAATCTCTGCCACCTTTTTTGCAGATGCTTTAAACGCTTCTTTTGCTCTGGACTCGGTAAGACCAGCTCCCATTGCAATTTTTAGGGCAGTTTCATCGGTGATAAGGTTCTCAGGTGCGTGGGTGTCAGTGTTCACCACGAGAATTGCACCGATTTCAAGGGCAAGCCTTGCAACATGACCATTGGTCCTGTTGTGCCCATTTCTAGTAGTAATTTCGAGGTAGATATTGTTCTCAGCTGCAGTTTCGACATCTTCCTGGGAGATCAGGCCAGGGTGAGCAAGAATATCCACATACTCACAGGCAACTGACGCTGCATTTGTTCCGGGTGCAACAGGTTCGTATATGGTTTCCCCATGCACGACCACAATTTCAGCCCCCATGTCTTTTGCTTTTTTTGCCAGAGGAGCAATCTTCCTTGGGGGCACATGCGTCAGTTCAACTCCAGGCAAAATGCGGATATCCCATTCATGTTCCAGGTACTTAGCCTTCTTTGCAGCTTCTAGAACATGTTCGAGATTGGTGTAATCAGCATGATCGGTAATTGCAATAGCTTTGTAGCCGTGGATAACGGCCCGCCGGACAAGTTCACTGGGGAGCAATTCCCCATCACTGAAAATTGTGTGAGTATGAAGATCAATCAAACGGATCACCGTGTTTGAAGCTCGTTTTAATTTTTACTACTTTACTTTTTCCTTACTCAACTTTTTTCTCTTTACTTGAAGAGGCTCTCTAATTACTCAGACTTTTCGAACTTACCAAGCCTTTCTTCAACTTCCGCAAAAGCAAAGTTCGGCTTGACATCCGTTATACAGATCCTGACCTTTTCTCCGACCTCAACTTCCTTTACGAAGACAACGAACCCTTCAATCAGTATGGCTCCGTCTCCACTTGAACCCAGCTTCTCAATATCTACAACGAATTCGTTTCCCTTGCGGAGTGGAGCTGTAAGGTATTTCTTTCCGATAACATATATTTCTGCACTCTGGGATCTGGATGCTTTCGGAGAATAAGCAGCTGTTCGGACAAAGTTTTCCCTGACTTCTTTCAGGTAGTCGTCGAACATGTCCCCCTGAAAGACCTTCACAACAAAATTCCCATTCGGTTTAAGGATTTTCTTTGCACATTCCAGTGCAGAGGTTGCAAGCTCAATTGACCGTGCATGATCATAAGACCAGTTTCCGGATAGGTTTGGAGCTGCATCACAGAGCACCACATCGGCTCCTTTTGTCCCGACAGCTTGAATAATCTTCGTTATCGTCGATTCCGCGTTTATGTCGCCATGAATGGTTTCTACTCCCTCGATAGGATCGATCCTCTGTAGATCCACACCAAGGACTTTTCCCCCCGACAGCTCCTTTGCAACTTGCAGCCATCCGCCAGGAGCTGCGCCTAAATCAACAACCGAGTCTCCCCGTTTGATAATTTTGTGTTTTTCATTGATCTGCTTAAGCTTGAAAGAAGCCCTGGAACGGTACCCTTCCTCTTTTGCCTGATGATAATAATAATCTCTTCTGTCTCTTGCCATTGCTTACCTTCCCTGCACTGAAAGCTGATATAGATTGCGCAAAATTATTTTTGCCAACTGTTAGGGGTTTACAGATTTATATTAAAAGATATAATTATTGTTTTATCCTGAAATCATTTCGCTTCTTAAGTATCTTATATGGTATAATACTAGGCAAAGATGATCCACTATTTATACTGCAAATTCAATCGGTTTATCCCAAAAATATTTCTCATTAACTACCTTACCGGGAATCTCTTTTTATTGTGAAACTTAACAAGAAAAAGATCTGATGGATAAACGGTTAATATTATCTGATTCAAATCAGTATTCTCTTATATGTCCAAACAGCTACGAGATTCGGCATTCAGGTTATTTCCCAAAATAATTGAGGATATTGAGAATAAACGCTTTAAAAAGGCTTTTGAAGGCCTTGATAAGACCGAAATAATCGCAAAGAAGATAAAAAACCCTGAGATTTCTTACCATACCTTTTTTTTTAGAGGGTATGCTGAAAGTGAAGGGGGTGATCCGGAAGCAGCTCTTGAGTATTATATCCAGGCCCTGGAAATAATCGGGAAACTGTTTCCTGAAGAGCCTGAAAAGAAAGAATATCAGTCTTTTATAGACAATACCGCCGCAGGAATCGGAAAGGCTCTTATTGACCTTGATGATGACGAAAAAGCGAAGAAATATATCGAGGCGGTAAGGCCGCACATCGAAAGGGCACTTCAAATATTTGAAAAATTATTGAAATCGGAGCCGAAAAGCCCGGATTATTTGTCCAGATACCTGGAAGTTATTGACGATACCGAATTCTGTTACCAGGCCTGGGGAATGATAGATGAAGCGATCCGGCTTTTTGATAGAAAATTGGACATTTATGAAAAACTTTTCGAAACCGGGGCAAGGGAATCGGAATTTCTCGAAAAGTTAGATGAAAACATTGAAACTACAGGGCTCATGTGCCTGAACCAGAAAAAGATTGAACTTGCAGAACAAATTTACAAAAGAGGAATCAGAATATATGAGGACATCCTTAAAAATGAGCCTGAATCCCATGTAGCTGCAGTTTTCCTGAGTTATACATATGACTACCTCGGGAGCATGTATTCGGACCTTGGAAATCTTGAGAAGGCTGAGCAGTACTACAAAGAAGGGATAGAGGTCCTGAAAAACCGGATAGAAGCCTATCCAGAAAAAGCTCCATACCTCGCTGCCCTGGCAAGTATGTACAAAGATTTAGGCATGGTGTTTTCATACAGTGAAGAAACTGAAAAAGCAAGACAGTATTATACTGAGGCCAGGAAGAGCTTCCAGCAACTGATAGAACGTTTTCCGGAAGAGTGCATGACAGGCGATATTCTTGTTAAAGGATTAAATGAACTGGGCAGTTTGTTTGAGAAAATAGGGGATATTGAAGGTGCAGAACTGTGCTATAAGGATATACTACAAATCTATGAAGAAATGCATGAAACAAACCCCGAAGAACTTGATTATCTGCTGGAAATCTCCGATGCCCTCTACAAACTTGGGGACCTTCTTTCAGATTATGGGGAAACTAAACCGGCCGAGGAATATTATAAAAAGATAGTAGAAATACATGATGATTACCTGAAAGAAAACCCTGAAGACATTGAATTCAGGACATCCCGGGCTGAGGCTCTAATTGAAATCGGAAAGCTGTATGCGGATGAAGACGTTGAAACTGCAAAAGAGTACTTTAATGAAGCCAGACAGGTTTTTGAAAACGCTCTGGAACTTGAACCTGAAAGCAACTTCTACCGGATAGGGCTTTTCGAAGTTCTACGCGCTACAGGAGAGCTTTTCAGGGCTCAGAAAGACTATGAAAAAGCAATAGAGCAATATGACCAGATTAAAGCTTTTTTGCAAAAATTGATAGAATCAGAACCAGAAACACTGAAAAATAGTATGGAACTGGCATCTATATTTTTCCGGCTTGCAGTGCTGTACTCCGAAAAAGGGGATAAGGACAAATCAGCAGAATACCATACTCTGGCACTGGAAAATTACGATACAATATTTAGCGAAACTCTGGGTTCTCCTGTGTTTCTTCAATTGTTCGCTTATGAACTCGAATACATCGGGATAAACCGCTTTGCCAGTATTTCATGTGAAGTGGAAGATCCTGAGATTGTGTACCGATATTATAATTTGGCCCGCTCTGTTTACGAAAAGCTGTATGATGAAGATCCAGAATGCGAGGGGTACCAGACCTTACTTGCCAGGATTGTCCAAGAACTCAAAAATTTGGATATGAGCATGAACAGGTTTGAGAGATCGAGGGATGAACTTGAATATTTGGTATCACTCCGCGAAAAAATGCAAGATTCCGACCCTGAGAACCCTGTATGCCAGCTGAAACTTGGAAACGCCTTAAATGAGCTTGGAATTGTGTACTCTCTTTTGCAAAATCTGGACAAATCAAAGCAAACCCTGGAAAAAGCCATTTCCCTCAACGAAAAACTGCTTGAATCCGAACCCGAAAGCTTCGAATATCAGGAACAGGCTGCAGTCATGTTTGCAAATTATTCAAATGTTCTTGCTGAGATGGGCAAAACTGAAGAAGCCGAACAATATCAGGCAAAGGCTGAAGAGATCAATGCAAAACTGGCAGGAAACAATGAATAATTGTTATTAGTCAACTTGGAAAAACATCCACTTGGAAAAACAATATCAATAGCCACCTTAGTTGAGATTTGATAGGTAAGTTTTTTGAAATCAATTTTCTTTAATCGTTGACTGTTGATAATGTTTTTTCAGTTTTACGTGGGCTAGCAGTTACATGTTTTATGTTTTTTTGGGCACATCTTCTTTTTGTTTAAACAAACATAAAAAAATTAATAAGTAGCCCATATTCCAAAGTATTTTTCAGAAACCAACGTTTTTCTAGATAGCGTTTATGGATTTTCTAGATAGCGTTTATGGAAAATCTCCAAATAGTGATGGTCTCATAAAGCCTCACAGCAAATATCTTCTGGAACTCAAAACTGTTCTAAGTATCTCTTCACCGCTTGTTTTTTCTACCTTGATATCAGATGGCTTCTCAATTATCTCAATGTTGAGGGGCAGACGCCTCTGGATTTCCTTTATGAGCTGAGGATCTCCACTCATAATAATGCAGTCAATAGGGGAATTTTCTTCGAGAACTTTACCCAGAGCTTCAAAGACTTTGCCCATGTGATGAGCGATATCTTCTTCCCTGAGGCGTTCGAACCTGCGCTGGCTAAAACCTCCCTTGCTGTGCTTTTCCTTGACACTGCTGCGGATAAGCTCCTTGCTATCGAAGACGCGAGCGTCAGGAGCAAAACCGATGAAAGACTCTCCTGCATGCAAGATAAGGATCAGCATCCGATAGTCCTTACTCAAACTCTCTTTAAGGGAAGAGGTTTCAAAACTGTTCCCAAGCTGCCAGGACGGAGATATAATTGGAACAGGGGGGACTATAGCTTCGCAGATCATGCTGTAAAGATCATAGAAAAGTACCAGGCCGGTTTCCGGGTCAAGCCTCTCAAGGAGAGTGAGAATTTTTTCTCCCATCAGATCAAGGACCTTTTCACTCAGCACGCCTGAGAGACGAGTTCCGGAAGGAAGGTAAACAGTAAGCAGGTCGTCAGCAGGAGCGCGAAAGGAACTGAGTTTGGAAAGGTAAGCCTGAACAGCAGACGGGCTAAGGTTTTCAATCCCGCGAAACTCCAGCTTGCCCTGGGACTCAGTCCTGATTGTCTCAAGCTCGTGGGAAAGAGTCTGGGTTCGGACAAGCTCCTGTTTTAAATGGGCCTCAGCTTCCTGCCTATCTGCAACTGCCTGTTTCGCAAGAGACTCTTTTTTTTCCAGCTGGGTTTTTGCACTTTGCAGGTCGAGTTCCAGTTTGATGATTCGGGTGTTGAGCCGGTCTATCTCAAGCTCGAACTTTCCCCTTCCTGAAATTTTTCCTATGATTGTACCTAGGCCCCTTTTAGTATCTTCAGCAGCTTCTTTTTTAACGTTTATTTTAGAGGTCATCTATTTTCCTTTCCTTTCTTTCCCTTTCTTTCCTTTCCCTTTCTTTTCCTTTTTCCCCTTTCTTTTCCTTTCCTGGTCTTGATCATTCTCCGGTTTTCATTCTCCGGTTTTAATACAATTATGGCCCATATATAAAGACACTAACAGGATTAACTCTGTAACGATTAAACTTCTCCATCATTTTTAATCTCTCCTATTAGGATCATATCCATGAGTTATTGATTAAGACAAAACGAGGATATCCACCAATTTTGATCATATTTGAAGCCTCCATTCTTTTTGCGGTTTTAAGTAACTGGTTTCCATGGTTGTATTTCGAAAGTTTTAAGAATATCGTATTTAATGTCACTTTGTTTTTCAGGACTTATTCCGAAAAGCAAGCTATTTCCATAATCACCTAACTCTTGTAAATCCGGTGCCTAAATGAAAACTCCATTGAAAGATTTTCAAAACCAGAAGGATCAGAAGGACGAGGACCAGAACCAAGAAAACCCCGGTCAAAAGAAGCCGGATAGAGTAAATGAAATGGATAAAGAAGCCAGGCAAAGTGCTGCAAAGTTCAAAGCTGAAAAATTTCATCCTACGCTCTGGATAGAGGGACAGAGGAGCTCTTCTCTTGCCGGAAAAACTATAGTTCTTGGCGTTACAGGAAGTATTGGGGCAGTCAGGGTAGTTGAACTTGCCAGAGAACTGATCAGAAACGGAGCTGAAGTTCATGCAGTTATGACTGATGCAGCGAGGCATATCCTGCACCCTGATGCCCTGCACTATGCCACCGGCAATCCCGTAATTACGGAACTTGGAGGCAGGGTGGAGCATGTGGAGTTCTGCGGGTTCAAGGGCAGGGCCGACCTCCTCCTGATAGCTCCTGCAACAGCAAACACCATAGGGAAAATAGCATACGGAATAGATGACACTACAGTTACCTCTTTTGCAACAACAGCTCTTGGCTCCGGAGTGCCATTGATGCTTGTCCCTGCAATGCACGAGTCAATGTACAGGCATCCGGCTGTAGTTGAGAATATAATAAAACTGAAAAGCTGGGAAGTCTCTATCGTTGGTCCGAAGCTGGAAGAGGGAATCGCAAAAATTGCATCAAATGAAGAAGTAGTGCTCGAGGTAGAAAGGGTTCTCGGAAATAAGAGCCTCGAAAATAGAAAAGTAATTATCACAAGCGGCTCTACTGCCGAAAGTCTCGACCCTATCCGCATCCTTACAAACCGGGCATCAGGTAAAACCGGCAGAGAGCTTGCGCTTGAAGCTTATCGCAGTGGAGCTGATGTAAGCCTGGTACACCGGGACCGACTTGGGTTTGCAGGAATCAGGGAAATCTTTGTGGAGAGCGCTGCCGAAATGACAGATGCGGTGCTGTCTGAATTGAAGAAAGGGTACGATATCCTGATTAGCGCGGCAGCGATTGCAGACTATACAGCTGAGCCTTCTCCCGAAAAGATCAAATCGGGAGGAGAACTTGTGTTGAGACTGAAACCTACCCGCAAACTGATAAAAGAATGCCGTGAAAAGTACGCTGACCTTGTGATCATAGGCTTTAAGGCAGAAACAGGGGTTGGAAGAGAAGAACTCCTGAGAAGGGCAACTGCAACCCTTGAGGGGTCAAAACTGGACATTATTGCAGCAAATGATGTCGGAAAAGGTGGAATGGGCACGGAAGAAAATGAACTTTATCTGCTCGGAAGGAAAAAAGGTGAACCCAGGCATATAAGCGGGAACAAACGCAAACTGGCAGCTTCTATCCTTGAAGAGGCAATAGGGCTTTTAAAATGACGAAATGTCCTGAAGTTATGATCCCATCTTGAAGTTGAAGCCATATAATTGTTAAACTGTATTTGACGCTGAATAGATGTATTTGATGCCGAATAGCTAAATTCGATGCTGAAATTTGATACTGAAATTTGATACTGAATATCCAAATCAGATTCTGAATGGCCGCATTATATGCTGAATAGCTGTATTGGACACTCAATATATGCAAAAAGCGAAGTATTCTGCAAAGCAGGAACGAACTTTGAAAAAATGATTGAGATGGTAAAAAGGCGTTTTCTATGCACAGATATCAGAGTGAAGGAGGAGACTTTTTTGCAAAAGCCTACGCTCCTGGACACATCACAGGTTTTTTCCAGATTCACGAGAATGAAAACCCTCATCGGAAGGGTTCTACAGGCTGTGGAATTGTCCTGAACGGAGGAGTTACCACCGAGGTTAAGGTTGGGGAATCTGTAGAGAAGACCGAGATATTCCTCAATGGAAAGGAAGTTGAAGGCAGAACTACGCGGACAGTCGCAGAAATGATTACTGATATGCCTGTAAGGATTAATAGCTGGGCAGAAATCCCGATAGGATGCGGGTTTGGAGCTTCAGGTGCAGGAGCTATCGGAACAGCCTATGCCCTGAACAGTGCGCTTTCCCTGAACCGGACCACAAAAAATCTGACTGAATATGCCCATGTGGCAGAAGTTGTCAATTGCAGCGGACTTGGGGACATTGCTGGTCAATCCAATGGTGGAGTGGTAATTCGACTGCAGCCTGGAGGACCAGAGTTCGGACTTGTGGACAATATCCCGACACCCGAAGCCAGAGTTTATTGCATTGTGCTTGGCGAGATCTCCACGAATTCTGTCCTGAAAGACAGGGCTGCAGTTGAGAAAATTAATACTGCAGGAAGAGCCGCAATGTCAGAGCTGCTTAAAAAACCTACTCTTGAAAATTTTATGTACCAGGCAAAGGATTTTGCCAGTAAAACCGGCCTTATGAGCAGCCGAGCAAAGGATATCATTGAAGCTGCAAATGCGAGCGGCGGGTTGGCTTCTCAGGCAATGCTTGGAGATACGATTTTTGCAGTTGCCCCTTACTACCAGGAATTTACTCTTTATGAAGTCCTCCAGGAATTCGGTGAGGTACTGGAATACAATATTGGCACCTGTGTACCAAAATTGATGTATGACTGAGCATCAAAGCAGAACTTTATTTACTTCTTTGAAAATTAGGCCGGAAGATGTAAAAATTGCTGCGGGAGAAGCTCTCACAGTTTGAGTAGAATCATAATCGAAAAAACGTAGTCATATAGATTAGTCATATATATAATACACATTCAAATTATCCTGAAATTAATCATATAGATAATACGTATCCAAAAGATTATCCTAAAATTAGTAATAAGATAGTACATATTCAAAGAATTATCCTGAATGTTTTGAACAAATATAATCACATAATCATAATGGGAAGCATTTCCATTATTAAGTGAACCCGTTCCAGTCAATAAAGTAATAAACGAAACAAGGGATAAAATAAGCTAATAAGAAAAAAGGTAAGCTCATACATGACCGAGATACCCAAAGACCACCCAAGGTATGAGTCCCTGCTCGCCCGTGAAAAGGTTGTAGCCGGGGTAAAAATGGGATTTACAAGCATTCAGGGGCTGATCGCTCAGGGAAGAGGCGAAAGCTTTGATTACCTTATAGGCGAGCGAAGTACTGAGTCTGCGCTGTATGCTGAAAGGGCGGCAGTTGCTGCTCTTCTTCTAGCAAAGAACCCGGTAATTTCCGTAAACGGCAACGTTGCAGCCTTAGCTCCTGAAAAAGTCGTTTCTCTTGCAGATATTACAGGGGCTAAGATTGAGGTAAATCTCTTTCACAGGACTGAAACACGAGTACACCTTATAATAGAACAGCTGAAAGCCAACGGAGCTTCGGAAGTTCTCGGAAAAAATCCGGACGCAAGCCTTGAACTCTCCCATGCCAGACGGATGGTAGAAAGCAAAGGGATCTATACAGCAGATGTTGTGCTTGTTCCCTTAGAAGACGGAGACCGCTGCGAAAAGCTTGTAGAAATGGGCAAAACCGTCATAACAATCGATCTTAACCCCCTTTCCCGGACCTCAAGGACAGCTACAATATCTATTGTGGATAACCTCACCCGGGCTCTTGATAATATGGTCAGGCTTGCAGGGGGGATGAAACAGGAGAGGAAAGAGGAGCTTGTAAAACTTATTACTACTTATGATAACAAAAAAGTCCTCTCGGAAGCGATTTCCGAAATCCAGGAACACCTTAAGGCGATTGCCGCTGAAATGGAATACTAAAAATGGACCTGATAGAAAAAACAAGGGAATTTGTAGCCTCTTTTCTTGAAGGGGAGCCCAGCTCTCACGATATGGGGCATATCAACAGAGTAGAAGCTCTCTGCCTGGAAATCCAGAAAGAGGAAGGAGGAGATCCCCTGATACTCCGGCTTGCAGCCCTTCTTCATGATGTGGGTGTTGTAAAGGAACATGAAGAGGGCGGAGACCATGCCCTGTACAGTGCGGAAATAGCCTCCGAATTCCTTAGAAAAGCAGGATTTGGAAAAGAGTTTATTGAAGCCGTTGCAAGTTGCATTATAACTCACCGTTTCAGCCGAGGGAAAAGCCCAGACACTACTGAAGCCAGAATTTTGCAGGATGCTGATAGGCTTGACGCCCTAGGAGCAGTCGGAATTTTCAGAGCTATTTTTTCCATGGGAGCTCTAAGGATGCTGAAACATACAACAGGAATAGATAAGGGAAGTTCGAAAAAGACTGTGTATGTTGATGATCCTATTGAAGGTTTCAACGAATACATGCGTTACAAACCTTTCACAATTCCTGAGAAGTTGAATACCAATGCCTCAAAGAGGATTGCAGAAGAAAGGCTGAAGATAATGCGCATCTACCTTGAAGCACTGAACCTTGAGACCGGAAACCCTAACCGATGACATGGACTCTGGTGCCTTATAGTTGATTTTTGAGAATTTAGCGCAGGAAAGCCCACAGTAAAGCCTCAATACTGCAAAAACTCTATTTTATCACACAACACAATCATAACTTTGTCTTTTCACAGGACTATAGCTTGATTCTCAGGACAACTTTTTTTAGGATAACCTCTTATTGCAGTTTAATCTAACAGGCTTCAGTTCATACTCTAATAAATTTCAGTTCAATATATAACAAATTTCAGTTCAATATATAACAAATTTCAGTTCAATATATAACAAATTTCAGTTCAATACCTGACGGATATGATCATATGGCTGATATAATCATAAAAAATGCTTACGTTTTAACGATGGACCCTGATATGGGTGACCTCAAAAACGGGACCGTTGTTATTGAAGACGGAAGAATTACGGAAATAGGGGAAAAGACAAACGAAAGTGCCGAAACCGTGATTGATGCGAAACATTCGGTAGTAATGCCAGGGCTTGTAAATACACATACCCACGCAGCAATGACTCTTTTCCGGGGTTATGCCGACGACCTGCAGCTTGCGGAATGGCTTGAAGGACATATCTGGCCTGCCGAAGCCAAACTCACTGCAGAAGATGTCTACAAAGGCAGTCTGCTTGCCTGCCTGGAGATGATCAAGTCAGGGACTACTTCCTTTGCAGACATGTACTTCTTTATGGACGAAACAGCAAAGGCTGTTGAGGCATCCGGGCTTCGGGCTTCACTTTCCCACGGCCTCATAGAGCTCTGGAATGAAGAAAAGGGAGAAACGGACCTTAAAGAGGGCAGGCGTTTTGTCAGAGCCTGGCAGGGGGCAGCAGAAGGCAGGATAAAAACGATGTATGGGCCTCATGCCCCTAATACATGCTCTGAAGAGTTTCTTGCAAAGGTAAGGGAAGAAGCTAGCAGGGATGGAGCCGGAATCCATATCCATATTCTGGAAACCGAAGCCGAACTGAATGCAATGAAAGAAAAGTACGGGAAATGTTCGGTACATCTTCTGGAAGATATAGGATTTTTCGGCCCTGATGTGCTTGCAGCTCATTGTGTCTGGCTTTCAGACGGCGATATAGAGATCTTGAGGAAAAGAGGAGTCAATGTTTCCCACAACGTTATAAGCAATATGAAACTGGCTTCCGGAATTGCGCCTGTGCATAAGATGCTCGAAAAAGGTGTAAATGTCAGCCTTGGCACTGATGGCTGTGCCTCAAACAATAACCTTGACCTCTTTGAGGAGATGAAAACCGCTGCCTTACTACATAAAGTGAATACTTCCAGCCCGACTGCCCTTCCTGCAAGGCAGGTACTTGAGATGGGTACAGTAAATGGGGCAAAAGCCCTTGATACCGAAACAGGCATGTTAAAAGTTGGGAAAAAAGCGGACCTGATAATCCTGGACATGAAAAAACCGCATCTCACTCCCTGCTTTGATGTTCCTTCCCACCTCGTGTACTCTGCAAGAGGAAGCGATGTCAGGACAACAATTGTAAACGGGAAAGTCCTTATGGACAATTACAGAGTTCTGGTGCTGGATGAGCAAAAAGTAATGGAAGAAGCCCAAAAAGCCGCCGAAGAGCTTGTGGCAAAGGTAAAAGTCTGAAAAATCCACCTGGTATCCACTTGGTATCCACCTGGTATAAATTCACCTGGTATCCATCTGGTATAAATTCACCTGGTATCCATCTGGTATAAATTCACCTGGTATCCATCTGGTATAAATTCACCTGGTATCCATCTGGTATAAATTCACCTGGTATCCATCTGGTATAAATTCACCTGGTATCCATCTGGTATAAATTCACCTGGTATCCATCTGGTATAAATTCACCTGTATAATACTTAAAATAAGACCTGAAAATAAATACGAGAAATCTAAATTAGCTACATTTTAAGCTTATTTTATTTGTACTTGAAGTCACAATTTACGTAAACTCAATAAATAATCCGATTTAATCTAATCCGATTTAATCTAATCGAATTCAACAGAATTGAAATCAAATTCAACCACCTATCTGATAATGACGGGATCACCATGACAGAAAAAGAACTCATAGAATCCGGAAATATGAAAATTGAATGGGCAAGAACTCATATGCCTGTGCTTGCGATCGTCAGGGATAAGTTTGAGAAAGAAAAACCCCTGAAAGAGCTGAAGATAGGGATGGCCCTTCACGTAGAAGCAAAAACAGCAGTCCTTGTAGAGACCCTGGCTGCAGGCGGTGCGAAAGTATGCATCGCTGGCTGCAATCCCCTCAGCACCCAGGATGACGTGGCATCTGCTCTCGATACTCGTGAGTACATAAACTGTTTTGCGAAATATGGATGCTGCACCAGCGAGTATTACGAAGCAATCGACAGAGTCCTTGACTTTAAACCTGACATCACAATCGATGATGGAGCAGACCTTATATTTAAGCTTCACAAAGAAAGAACCGACCTGCTTCCGAATATCCTCGGGGGCTGCGAAGAAACAACCACAGGAGTTCACAGGCTTCATGCCATGGAAAGGGAAGGAGCCCTGAGGATGCCTGTAATCGCAGTAAATGACGCCATGACCAAATATCTTTTTGACAACCGGTATGGAACAGGACAGTCAGCCTGGGACGGAATTAACAGGACCACAAATCTCCTGGTTGCAGGCAAAAATGTTGTTGTTGCAGGTTATGGCTGGTGCGGGCGTGGGGTCGCAATGCGGGCTGATGGCCTTGGGGCAAGTGTAATCGTTACTGAGGTAGACCCGATAAGAGCCCTTGAAGCCAGGATGGACGGGTACAGGGTCATGAAAATGACCGACGCTGCAAAGTTGGGGGATATCTTTGTTACTACTACCGGAAACCGCGATATCCTGACAGCTGAACATTTCCAGGTCATGCAGGACGGAGCAATTCTTGCAAACTCGGGACACTTCAATGTGGAGATTGATATGGAATCCCTTGCCTCCCTTGCAAAATCAGTCCGAACCGTCAGGCACAACATAAAGGAATACGATATAGGCAATCGGCGCATCAATGTCATAGCTGAAGGAAGGCTTGTCAATCTGGCTGCAGGTGACGGACACCCTGCCGAGGTTATGGATATGAGTTTTGCAAACCAGGCTCTCTGTGTACGTTATATCGCCGAAAACAAACTCCTGAACGGTGTACACAAGGTGCCTCATGTAATCGATACGTATGTGGCAAAAATGAAACTTGAGTCAATGGACATAAGCATTGATGAACTCACGTCGGAGCAAGAATGCTATATGAGCGGCTGGGAGTGCGGAACATAATTCTAAAAGAAGCAGCAGAGAATATTTTCAGCAATTTTTAAAACATTGAAGCTTTTAGTGCAGTGAATATGAATCTATTTCCATTTTTGGAGAGATGATACTATTAATTGCACTTAAATCTAAAATAAGATAAAAAATAAATAATTTCTAATACTTAGGGCTCGTTACGAAATAATTTAGGTTACACATAATTATTTTGGAACAAAACCAATGGAGCTGTTTATGAAAATAGTTAGAGCACAGTGCAAAACTGTACCGTAGTTATTTCGCAGTGGGTCCTTATAATAAACATTTTATAAACCAGCAATTTATTCAGAGACTAGTAAGGTCTTATTTTTTGCAAAGATGTTAAAATATTGGATAGCTTGCAGTATTTTTTTTGAAAATATTTAATCACTAATGAAAGGTAATTTATGTAAAACCATAAACATAAGAACCTGGTACGAGCTTTAAATCTAGCCATAAATTATTGCAGAACCTGCGTTTGAAAATAAGGATAGTATTGGAATAATCCCGGAGAAGATGTGGAATGAAAGGACAGCTGAGAAAGTCTGGTATTGATATTGTTGGGGATATACCCTGGGGAACCCACTTCTGCCAATTCTACCAGACAAAAGAAGATTTGATAGACATACTTGTCCCCTATTTCAAAGCAGGACTGGAAAACAACGAACTTTGCATATGGGTCACTTCACAAGCTCTGGAAGTAGAGGAGGCAAAAGAAGCCCTGGGAATGGCTGTCCCTGATATTGATGTCTATCTGGAGAGAGGGCAAATAGAGATTATTCCCGACACTCAAGGTTATTTTAAAGAGAATGTCTTCGACTCGGACAAGATCTTAGATGGCTGGATTGAAAAACTTAACCAGGCTCTGACCGCTGGCTATGACGGTATGAGGTCGAGCGGCGATACTTTTTGGCTGGAAAAAAAGGATTGGAGTAATTTCGTCGAATATGAAGAAGAAATCGATAGTCTAATTGGCAACTACCGGATGCTGGCCCTATGTACTTATTCCCTCGACAGATGCAGCGCAATCGAGATCATCGATGTGACCACTAGCCATCAATTTTCTTTAATCAAAAGGAAAGGAAAATGGGAGCGAATAGAAAGTTCCAGGCGGAAGAAGGCGGAAGAAGAAGCTGTTGAAGCCACAAAAAATTGGGAATATACATTTGATGCTGTGCCAGATTTGATATCCATACTCGATACTGAATATAGAGTTGTCCGTGCGAACAGAGCTATGGCAGCAAGATTGGGGATGACACCCGAAGAGTGTGTAGGGCTAACCTGTTATCGTGTTATCCATGGGACTGACGAGCCCCCCTCTTTTTGCCCGCACAGGCAGTTGCTTAAGGATGGGCTTGAGCATACTGAAGAAGTTTATGAGGAGTCCCTTGGTGGCGATTTCATAGTAAGTGTCTCGCCTCTACATGATTCGGAAGGAAAGCTCACCGGGTGTATTCACGTTGCCCGTGACATTACCAAACGTAAGCGGGCCGAAGAGGCACTGCGCCAGAGCGAGGAGCGATTGCGCTTCGCGCTCGAAACCAGTCACACCGGCGCGTGGGACCTCGACCTGGTGGATCATACCGCCTATCGGTCGCTCGAGCACGACCGCATCTTCGGCTACGAGCAACTGCTCCCGGAGTGGACCTACGAGATGTTCCTCGATCACGTGCTGCCGGAGGACCGCACGATGGTGGACGCGAAGTTCCGCGAGGCTACGACCGTGGGCAGCAACTGGAGTTTCGAGTGTCGCATCCGGCGCGTGGACGGTGGGGTTCGGTGGATTTGGGCAGCCGGGCGGCACAGCATCGATGCCACCGGAAACATGCGCAGGATGGCAGGGATCGTCCAGGACATCAACGAGCGCAAGCGATTGGAAGAGCAAACTCGCCGGCGAGCCGAAGAATTGGCAACGATAATGGAGACGGCGCCTGTGGCCATCTTCATCGGCCACGACCCGCAAAGTCACAACATCACCGGCAATCGGATGGCCAATGAGTTATACGAAGCCGAAGTTGGAAAAAATGTCTCGGCGAACGCCACATATGTTCGGCGTTTATTCTGCAAAGGCCGCGAATTAACAGCGGACGAATTGCCTATGCAAAAAGCCGCCTTGAAAGATATCGAAGTACGCGACGTGGAATTGGATATGCTGTTGCCGAGCGGAAAAAGGCGAGTCTTTCTGGGATCGGCCAGCCCACTGCACGATACCGACGGGCATGTGCGCGGTAGCATCGGCGCATTTATGGACATCACAGAGCGCAAGCGGATGGAGGAGGAACTACACCGGAGCGAGGAGCGGCTGCAGGTTATTATCGCAAACTCCCCGGACATCATCTTCGAGCAGGATCGCGACCTGCGCTACATCTGGGTATTCAACCCGACATCCCCATTATCTGTGTCCGATGTACTGGGCAAGACAGACTCGGAATTGCTGCCGCCCGACCAGGCAAAGCTACTTACATCGATCAAGCGCCGCGTGCTCGACACTGGCATGCGCGAGCAGGCTGTCCTACTGTTGACCCACGACGGCGAATCACGATGGTTCGAAGCCGTCTACGAGCCCCGCTATGACGCGGCCGGGCAGGTCATCGGTATACTCTCTTATACCCGTGACATCACCGAGCGCAAACAAGCTGAAGAGGCGCTGCGTGAGAGCGAGGAGAAGTACCGCAGACTCTTCGAGGCGATGCAGGAAGCTTTCTTCATAGCCGATATCATCACTAATAACGCAGGAGAGCCAGTCGACTACCGCATAATTGAGGCAAATCAAGCTCTTGAGACCCAGACAGGGGTTCCGCTGGAAAAATTTATTGGCAATACTGCGCTTGAAATATACCCAGGACTGGACCCGTTCTGGGTTCAGACCTATCACCGCGTTGCCCTTACTGGCCTGCCTGTACACTTCAATCACTACGCCGACTTGCAGAATCGACATTATGAAGGGTCAGCATACCAGGTCCGACCAGGTAGATTTGCTGCTATTTTCCTAAACGTTACTGAACGCGAACAAGCTGAAGAGGCATTGCGGGAGAGCGAGGAAAAGTACCGCAATCTCATAGAGACTGCCACTGAAGGTATATGGATACTTGACGCTGAAGCCAGGACTACTTATGTTAATGAAAAAATGGCGGAGATGTTAGGACATAGTCAGGAAGAAATGATTGGCAGATTTGCATGGGACTTTGCCGATGAAGAAGGTAGGGCTATCCTCAAAATGAACATTGAAAAGAGGCGGCAGGGTATCAATGAAACTTATGAATTTAAATTAATTTGTAAGGATGGATCATCCTCATGGGCGCTTATAAGTGCTAAAGCTCTTCTTAATAAGGACGGCAAGTTTACAGGCTCCCTGAGCATGTTCACTGACATCAACGAGCGCAAAAAAGCAGAAGAGGCCCTCAAAAAAGCACATGATAACTTAGAAAACTTAGTTAAAGAACGTACAGAAGAGCTTGGGAGGGCTTATAAATCGTTGAAAGAAATCGAAAAGGGTCTTGCTGAAGCTCAAAAAATGGCACATATTGGAAATTGGGACTGGAACATTATAACTAATGAAATATACTGTTCTGATGAATTATATCGTATTTTTGAACTTAACCCTCAAGAAATCAGCACGAATTCCGACGCATTTTTTAGTAATTATGTACACCCCGATGATAGGGACTATGTGGATAATGCGGTTGAAAGAGCTTTAAAGGGAGAGCCATACAGCATTGATAATCGGATTATCACAGCCAATGGGGAAGAACGCACAGTCCATGCACAAACCGAAGTTATTTTCGATGAGAAAAATAATCCTGTTCGAATGAGAGGAACCGTTCAGGATATTACAGAACGTAAAAAAGCCGAACAAGCGCTTGAGTTAAGCGAAGAAATGTACCGTATAGTTACGGAACAGACAGGGCAGCTAGTATACGATTATGATATAGAGGAAGATACTACTGACTGGGCAGGTAATATCAAAGAGATTACAGGATTTACTCCTAATGAGTTTGAAAGTATGAGTCTAAAGTTCTGGCTGTGCCGTATTCATCCGGAAGATCTGGATATATACCTGGAAAATTTTGACAAGTATATGAAATCTGGAGACACTTACAAGACAGAGTACCGTTTTAGAAAAAAGAATGAAGAATATATTTATTTTGAAGATAACGGGATCTGCCTGAGAGATGGAAAAGGTAACGTATACAGAATTCTTGGAGTACTTAAAGATATTACGGAAAGAAAGCAGTCAGAAAGTTTCCTTGCAAATATCGAAACTGCCCGCAAAAAGGAAATTCATCACAGAATTAAGAATAACCTGCAAGTAATCTCGTCTCTTCTTGACCTGCAGGCTGAAAAGTTCAGAGACAGAGGATGTGTTGAGGATTCGGAAGTTCTGAAGGCCTTCAGGGAAAGCCAGGACAGAGTAATGTCCATTGCCCTAATCCACGAAGAACTGCACGAAGGCAGGGGAACCAATACACTGAATTTCTCACCATACCTGGAAAAGCTTGTTAAGAACCTTTTCCAGACTTATAGGCTTGGAAATGCCAATACCAGCTTGAATATTGACCTCGAAGAAAATGTTTTCTTTGACATGGATATTGCAGTTCCATTGGGTATAATCATTAACGAACTTGTTTCAAACTCCCTAAAGTACGCATTTCCGGACAAAGATAAAGGGTTAATTCAAATCAAACTTTGCAGGGAAGAATCCGCAGAATGTGCAAACAACATACCGGGAAGCACAAAAGAAGGTTGCAATGGCACCAATTTTAGTTTAACAGTTTCGGATAACGGGGTGGGTATGCCTGAGAGATTTAATTCGGAAAAATCTGGAACTCTTGGCTTACAGCTGGTAATGATCCTGGTAGACCAGTTAGGGGGCAAACTTGAATTAAAAAGAAATCAAGGAACTGAATTCGTAATAAGGTTCACACTAGCAGAAAAGAAGTAAGCATTCTTCCGTCAGGATACTATATATGCCATATTCATCAATATCTAATCCAAAAGACAAAATGTAACCTGATCCAAAAGACAAGTCGATGGAAGACAAGTCTATGGTTCACTTGAGTTTTTAAAAACTATTGAAGTTTAAAGGAAAATTCTGACCTGAATCCATTTGTATTCGGTTAAGAGATAAAATGCATGAAAGTGTTATTTTTTATGCTAAAGATAGAGTCGTAAAAGTAGCTAATAGTTACCTATCGTAAAGATTTCAGCGCAAAATTTTGCACTTCATAAAAATCCTCCAATTTTTAGAGGTATTTTCATCAAATATAT
>MCHG01000285.1_pt1 | contig 19899 bp, 16 predicted proteins | sample 787351 | NCBI WGS metagenome assembly MCHG01 (sample SAMN05430296, study PRJNA330682) | permafrost metagenome | biome: Cold desert; feature: permafrost; material: soil; isolation source: enrichment culture inoculated with soil incubated with H2/CO2 at 20 degrees... ... | reverse complement strand
AAGAAACTGAGTGTAAGTGCATATGATTACATATTTGATAGAGTAAGCAAAACATTTGAGATGCCATCTCTTGCTCACCTAATCAGACAAAAAGCGAATTGAGTTGAAAGTAAGAACTTTCCACTCAATTTGAAGAGGATACGATCATTGCGTCCGGCCCGGGATAAATTATCTTCCAAGGTCAAAACCCTCATAACTTCCGAAGCCGGATAACCCATACGCATCAATCCGGCAATGATCTGCATCGGAAAGTCAATGTGATGGAAAAAAGCTTTCCAACCCTCACACAGGTAGTTCAGACCTGGTTCACCTGCTGGAGTGGTAAGGAATCGGTTCTTGGGACATTCTCCCCGGCAGGCGAAGAGCACATCGCATTCACGGCATACCTGCGGCAAAGTATCACTTTTGTCCTGCCCGAACCTGTACTGCCTGTCCGAAGCGGCAAGCTCGCTTATCTCTTTCTCTATGATATTACCCAGCAGGTAGTCTGGCTCCACAAAATGGTCGCATGAGTAGAGATCCCCATTGTGCTCCAGAGCCAGGCCCACACCGCATGTTTCCTCAAAAACGCACATTCCCGATGAAGGCAGGCCCAGCCAGCTACGTGCTGAAGCCTCAAAAGTTTGCACGAATATCCTTCCCACGTCATTTCTCACCCACTCGTCAAAAATACAGGTCAGGAAACTGCCAAGCTGTTCAGGCAGTACTGAGCGATTTGAAGCCCTGGTCCCTTCCTGATAGAGGGTACGTCCCCCCTCATTGATTCGCTCCACAACAGGAATAAACTGAATCCAGCTTGTCTTTGCTTCATCCCGCAGGAAGCGGTAGACCTCAAGTGGATATTCGGCATTGGTGCGGTTGATTGTTGTCAGGACGTTGTAATCCACACCGTGTTTTTGCAGGAGGCGCAGCCCGCGCATGACCCTTTCGAATGTCCCCTGTCCTCCTTTGTCCACCCGATAGGAGTCGTGAAGCTCTCGTGGGCCATCGATGCTGATTCTTATGAGAAAGTTGTTTTCTTTGAAGAACTGGCACCATTCGTCGTCCAGCAATGTGCCATTGGTTTGAATTGTGTTTTCAAACTTCATACCCGGCTTTCTGTACTTTTCCTGCAGCTCGATGGCACGCCTGTAAAAGTTAATGCCCATAAGCGTGGGTTCGCCTCCCTGCCAGGCAACAGTTACCTGCGGGTTGCGGTGGGCTTTGACAAGCTGCCGGATATAACTCTCCAGCACCTCGTCTGACATGCGAAACCTGCTGCCTGGATAGAGCAACTCCTTGTCCAGAAAAAAACAGTAGGAACAGGCCAGGTTGCAGATCGCCCCCGTCGGTTTTGCCAGCACGTGAATGCGAGGAGGAAGATAGTTTTGTGTCATTTCCGCTCCCTTCTCTGGATTGTTGTTCGGTAATTCTTCCGAGTTTTCAACAAAGGCCTGGATGGTATCTGGCTTCCAGTGGATGCTTACCTTCCAGGCTGAATATGTTTATTTCCGGGCCATGAAAATGCGCATCCCAACTTCCTTGTCCTCTATCAGCTCTGATTTTTCAGCCACGGTTATTCTTCGGCAAATGCCGCGCGCAGCTTTTCCTCTTCTTCCTTGGAAAGGTTGGAAGCAATGAGTTCAAACTTCAGTCCTTTTGCGGCTTCCGCACCTTATCCTGCACTGCGCCGCTGGTCATCAAAAAGAGGGCTGAGGTGCCTTCAGTCACTTTACTGCGGACCGACTTTATGAAATCTTCAGTGATACCCACGTCGGCCATGGAACCGGCCATTGCGCCCATTGCAGCCCCAACAACCAGGCCAAACAGCGGAATTAGAAAGATAAGGCCAAATAACATGCCCCAAAAAGCACCGCTTAGTGCACCTACCCCGGTCATACTGGATAACTGTTTAGTTTTTGGCTTCTTTTTTCCCTCAGGCCAGGTGATTATGGCTGCATCTTGCAGGGTGATCAGTTGCTTCTTACTTATAGTCACCATTTTAAATAATGCGACATTTTATGTGTGAATGTATGTTTATCCCAAAATTCATCCAGTTCTTCCTTCAATACTTTAAGATTCTTGAATGATTTTATTGACGTTAAATCTTCTCTTGTAATTTTCCAACAATATTCTGTTGGATTCCTATCTGGAGTAGCTGGAGGGAAAAGCAATATTTGCAACCAATATTTGTTTTTTTGAAAGAATTCCCTTGACTTTTTTGATTTATGCCATGGCGCTCTGTCCATTAGAAGAAATATCTTTCTTCCTATGTCTTTTTTAAATTCGATTAATGATTTTAAGAAAGAGTCTGTATTCTTTTTATTTCCTAAATCATACCAATAAAAGTCTCCGTTTTCAGTGTAAAATCCTCCAATATTGATTTTGGCTTTTGAACCACTTATAAATTTAATAGGTTTAGAGCCTTTTATTGCCCAACATTTTGATCTGTTTGAATCTACATAAAAACTACTCTCATCCTGGGTGACGAATAAATGGTTCGGGTATAGGAGCTTTTTTTTTAATTTCTGCAATGAATTCGTTTGTTAATGCCTGATTTCGCCTTTTTGATTGAGGTCTACATGTAATTCTACTAAACCCTAAATTTTTAATAATTTGTCTCATTCTTGATTTGGAATAAGATATTCCAAATTTCTCTCTGACAAATTGAATTGCATGAGGTTTTGCCATTCTCCACAATATACCTTATTTTTCAATAATACTTGATAATAATGCTTATTTTGCGAAAAATTTTTCTTAAAACAACTTAAAAGCAATTTAATGTAGTATTATGTCAATAATTTTAAATGAAGAGAGTTTTAATCATTTAAAAACGAAAACTTAAACCAAGGAAAGCACGGAAAACACGGAAATAAAGGAAAAAATAACACAGTTTTTCAGTGCTTTCCGTGGTTGATAGAGTCTTGATTGAGTTATTCATGCCCTTCAGCGTTTTCATGTTATTAATAGAGGGTTTAAGTGTAATATTTTGGCAAAATAAGCATTTATTATCCATTTTTTAGCTTCTAAAGCATTTTCGTCAATTTTGGCAAAACCTCGCATCTTTTGTTTGCCAACCACGAGAAAAGCCATCGTCTGTTGGTATTGGCTCCGATAATGCTTTCCTTAATTCAGAAAGTTGCTTTGAAGTTAAAAAAGACTTTACTCCTCGACCAGGTTTACATTTAAGATTGTATAAACCTTCTTCTTCAGCTCGTTTCATCCAACGATGAACTGTTGAACGGTGAACTGAATAATCTTTCGCAACTTTAGCTGGACTCAAACCATTTTTAACCAACAATAACGCTTGAAGTCTTAACTTCTCATTTTTGTCACAGGAACGGCATATAGCTGTAGCAATATCAGAAGTAGTAAACATTTCCAAACTCATAACTAAATTAATATAATTATTTCAAATATATAAATGTTGCATTATAAAGAGAGGTGACTATAAGTCCTCTATCACTTCAAGTGCATGTTCTGCACCGTTAGCGGTGTCAAATTTTAGAACGGTTAGAGTTGCTATAATTCGAACCTCCTTTTATGTCTAAAGATTTTGTTGGTTATTGTGTTTCAGGTCAGCTCGCCAATGGAGGCAAAACCGGCACCTACGCTATCGTTTTGTAAATCTTGAAAACGCCGGGGTAACCATGTATTCTTTCCCAGCTTACGCAGTTTCTGCTTCCCAGCATGCCAGTATGGTAGCCGAGAAAAAGCCTTGCTCAAAGCCCGCAAACCATTTTGCTCAGGGGTCGAGAAATAGCTAGCTTATAGCAGAGAAGCCAACAATGTGATTTTTCCATGTGCTGTCACAATGTCCCCCAGAGACTGATATCCTGCCATAAGCAGCACTATCCCGAGTGATATGTATCACATAAAAATGCCTTTTTTGACTATTAGGTTTGACCCTGGAAGCTGAGGATTCGTCAAGTGTCTTTCTAATTACTCTTGAAAATACTCTTGAAAACCGCTTGCCAGGTATCTACCGGTCAATTTTGATGCTGTCGACCCTCCAAGGAAACTTCAAGACCGCCCCCAAGCCCGTTATTCAATAATTCGCATTATATACTAATTCCTTTATATATATTATTTTATGCATGTTGATTTATTTTATCGGGTCTGCGAAAAAGATTACTGCTTACAATTGGAAACACTCCCATTCTTTCTTGATAATCTTATTTTCTTTTTAAATCTTTATTCTGTTTGGAAATTGCTAGCTCATTTTCCAGGTCCGCAAAATGAACAATGATATCGGAAGACGGCATTAAAATATTTGCATTTATCAGAGCTTTGTAAATTGCTGTGTTGAGCTGGTCCTCTGAAATCCTGGTTTCCACGTAATTTTCTATCCAGCATCTGGCTTTGAACTTCACTCCTGATCCGGTAAACCCGAGTAAGAGAGCCTGTATCGGTTTATCGTACAGGATCCAGTCTTCATGCTTTTAAAAAAGTGTGAGTCCGCTTGGGCGAAGCGAAACGGACACCGTGCTGTTGCACTTGCAGTGCAACTCCCAGAAAATATTCGATTTTCTGTGATCCCGAAGCGGAATTCGGGTGGTTCATATTCCGCGAAGATAAAAGAAAAACCTATTTTTTCTCGATGACCCCACAGATAATCCTTGCGCCACTGTTGCCGGAAGGGTTGCTCATCTGGTCGTCAATGCCAGCATGGATGACCAGTGAAGTGCCGTTGGCTGTGAATAACGTGGTCGTCCCGGGTGATAGCGTCACAAGGTCGGTGGTGACATCCATATGTCCTGTGCCATTCTCGCCCACTTCGAGGTTGGGCAGATCACCGGCATGGGAGCCTTTCGAGTTGTTGAGGCCATGCTCTTTGCCCAAAGGGTTGTAGTGTTCGCCGGCAGAAGTGAACGACGGCCCGGTGCAGTTCCCTTTATTGTGGATGTGGATGCCATGCAGGCCCGGCGTCATGCCGCTCGCGTTGACGATGATGCGGACCAAGCCACTGGCGTCCTCGGTAAAGGTGGCCAGCCCCACGGTATTGCCCTTCGCGTCCTTCATGACAGATGTGGCATTATGTGTTGTGGCACCTTCATCGGCATAGACCGTAGTTGCAAACATCAACACCGCCGAGATAATCATTAGTAATACCAATCCAGCTTTCATCATTTTATTCCCCCGAAAAATGACAATTTTGATGCAAAAGAAGCTTTCCTGTTAAAAATCATGGATGAGACGGATACTTTTCTCCCACCCTGTAACGGGTCATGTAGAATATCCTGTCTCCGTCCCAGATACCGACATAATATTTGTAGTCGTGATAATATGCCGTTTGTATACCAGGTCAACCATTCGAAGAATGTCGGGTAAACATACGGTTAGACAAATAAACGCCTTTATTGCATAAAAAAGTTATTATAAAAATATAATTATATTTCCACTCAAATTGGAGAACACTTTATAGTAAGGTCTTATGGACAGATAAAAATGCCTGAAATTCGAACTCCGGCTGATTTCGATAAAGTAAAACTGACAGGCCCTGATAAGTGTTCCCTCTAAAGCTGGAAAAGAGAGAAGACATTTTAATTGATTTGGAAAGGATAATGGAAACTTTCATTTCGTATTCAGTGGCCCATTTTCTGATGACTTCCCTTAATCCATAATTTACCTGAAAAACGTCACTTTAATTTGAAAACTGCCCCCAAATGAAGACTTATCGATAAAAGCAAAACTAATCGGCCCTGCAACGTACTCCTCATAAAACTGCAAAAATCCGGGTTTTGGTTCTCTTTACTTAACAAAAGTAGTGGGAAGAATGATGCGGAATGCAGGCTGGAAAAAATATATTTGAATTGAATTGAACAAGCGCACCAGAGCTCAATGAAAAATAATATGAGGTCCCAACACCTCATCTGTTTTATATTAAACTGTTTCGTCCATCGTGTATTTTAAAGTACCTTTTTTACTTTCTTTCATACAGTAATACAACAAGCAGACATGCAATTCCGTAAATAAATTCAAAGGCAGGCATGCTTATGCCTCCTTTCTTAGAATTGTTTGTGTTTTCTTTCTGCGCAGGGGTCTGCTCAACGCTTGATCCTGTACTTTCAGTTTGTTGTTCAAGACCCTGAGCATTAGGTTTAGACTGTTTTACAGTCAACGCTTCTTTTGATGCTGTCTTACCCGTTATTGCAAAAGGAGAGAATCCTGGGGTTTTGGCTATGAAATATATGTACTTGTCATCTTCACTAAGCAGGCTGGTTGGAAGAGAATTCCATTTTGTATCATTATACCTGTTGAGGCTGATGGAAGACTGGTCGATCTTTTGATCTTGTATCCAGGATTTTTCAACCTTGAAACATACGACCGCTTTTTCGATATTCTTTGGAGTTGCAAATCCACTGTTGCCAACCCAGATATTAAGAGATTTGTAGATTTCGCCAGAAGGCAGCCCTGAAACGAGTATAGATTTTCCTTTCAGCAACTCGACAATGGTTGTTGTCTTGCCAGCTGTCTTCTTTGAATCGAAGCTCACATATACGACAGAAGTAGTATTCCTTGGGAAGTCAAACTTTACAGCTTTTCCACTTGTGATGAAGGTCTGTGAAAGTTCTTTAGTTTCTACATTACTTTGAGGTTCGGGAGAGCCTCCGGCACCTCCCCCGCCGCCACCGCCATTTCCACCGCTGCTGCTCCCCCCACTGCTACTGCTGCCACTGTTTTCGCTACCCGAACTAGTTACCTGTAGTACAGTAATGGTAGCAGTTTTCGAGGCAGTTCCGTTTTTATTGCTTACTATCAGGTTAACACTATAGTTTCCTTCTACTGAATATGTATGCTTTGGATCCATCTCGGTTGAATTAGTTCCGTCTCCAAAGTTCCAGTATCTCTCTGCTGTATTTTCCGATAAGTCGTTAAACTGCACATCTAGTGGGACATAGCCCTCAGTGACGTTGCTGCTGAAATTTGCTAAAGGGAGAACTGGTTGTTCCAAAACAGTTATTACGACAACTTTAAAATCGGAACCATTTGAGTTCCTTACTTCAAGAGTTACTGTGTAATTTCCCGGAGAGGTATAAATGTGCTTTGGGAATTCCTCAGTTGAATAAGTTCCGTCTCCAAAATCCCATAACCATGTCGTTGGATTGTTTCTACTTGCATCATAAAATTGAACTGCTAATGGAATCGTTCCAAAAGTAACATTGCTTGTGAAATTTGCAACAGGTGAATTATTTCTTGATGAAATTTTAACCGCCCAATTTCTAGTTGTTAAATTATTTGCATGTGCTATTCCTATAATTGATGGTGCGGCATTTCCAGTTAAATCTAAATTCCCGCCGTTAGTATTATAAAAATCTAGTGTTTGGAGTATCCCATCTACTGCTGTTTGATTTAATGAATTAAGACTAGCATTTAAATAGAGTAAACCAGGATCATTGGAAATATCTAAACTTTTGAGGTTATTATTTTGAATTTCCACAACACCATTTCTACCTGCGGGGAAACAACTAGAAAAAACAGCAGCATTATAATGATTATTGGCTGATAGAACGCTTTTCAAATTTGTTGAAGTTAGGTGCAGAGTACCGCTTTGATTATCATTCCAATTAAAAAAATCTCTCAAAAGTGGAAACTGACTGAATGGGAATGTGCTTGTTATCTGCGGGTTATCTCTGACACATATGTGCCATATATTAGTCCCCGTAGTACCCCAATTTATTGTGTATGTTGAGCTTCTCTGAGATGCTCCACGAAGGTCAGCTAGAGAAGGAGCTTCGGACAGATCAAGGGAAGAAATGTTGGATTGTTCGAGGCAAAGCCTGGTCAGAGATGGAACGTTACGGAGCTTGATAGTAGCTAATGATGTACAATAAAAACACTCAATCGTATGCAATGCCGTGAAGTTACTGAAATCCAGCGCAGTTATTGGATTACTATTTGAAGCCCATATTTGGAGGTATGGTGCAACATTTTCTAAACCACTAACCGCTATCACATTCTGTTGTTTTAAATTTGCAATTGTACTCGAACTTGGAGTTACCCCCCCATCTGAACCGTCATAACCTATATTGATTTTAGTTACTGCACTCCAGGGTGTTACTACCAAAGTGTTTGCTCTTGTCCCCGCGGAACCAAAATTTACAGTAGGAGACTTAGAATTAGATGTTGAACCATCCCCAAATATCCATTGAATTGTAGGGTTACCTGTGACTGTAATAATAGGTGAAAATGATGGACCAGTAGTTACAAATGTAATATTTTCAAATTGCTCCGCATCTGCGACATTCACCATCATTACAAGTGCCAACAGTGCTATTCCTGAAACTTCTAAAAGATTATGTCCATTTTGTGTTTTATTGCTTTTTATTTCGTTCATGTTTAATCAGCATTGTAGATTAATAATAAAAAAATAACAAGGTTACAAAGATAGTATGTTTTTGTAGATAGTAAACTTTTCTACTTTAAAAATATATTTGATATATATTAATCTGATTTATATTACATTCCGCGATTTCAAGGAAAGAGAACTTATCAACTTACAGTATTTAATTCTAAAACAGACACCCCAGTCAAAAAAAATATTGATTACTCTTGAAAATAGCCCATAGGGAAATCTATCGATAAAAGTAAAATTGATTGACCTGCAAAATGTTCATTCTAAATCTGCAAAAGCTCTGGATTAAGAAAAAAGTATCTTCCGGGTGAAGGTATATTTAAAAAAGTAGAAGTGTAAGTCCGCTTGAGCGAAGCGAAACGGACCTCGTGCTCCCGACGCGAAATTCGGGCTTAATATCTGCTGCTTTCTCTGGGTGTCCTGTGCTTAGGAAGACACTCTCTGCAGTAAACTGGTCTTTCTGGGTCAGGTTTGAAAGGAACTTCGGTTTCAACACCGCAGTCAGAACAGGTTGTCTTGTGCATTTCTTTGGGAGCTCCGGAACCTCCGCGGTTGCTGTCTCTTCCCCTGAAGGGGTTTCCTCTGTCATTAAAAGCCATTTTGTTTCACCTTGGTTTTAGTTGATAGTTAATAGTTTAAAAATAAGATTGTATAGAACTCTGTAGTTAAAAACCAATTTTTGCTTTTAACTGCAGATGATTATACGTCTCTTTATTTTCAACGTATATACATGGTGTTTGAAATATATAAATGTTTTTATAAAAATATAGGCACGTTCTCTCAAATGAAAGAACGTTTTGTAGCCTGGTTTTGTGGAGGAGATAACAGCTCATTTTCAGGCATCTCTCCAAAAATCAGGATTCAGAGGAGATTGAGGCAGACTGCCGGCAGGAAAAAATATATTTTAATTGAATTGAACGGGAGGGAGAACTTCTTCTTATTAGGTGGCCCAGTTTCGGATAGCTCCAAAGAAAACAGGATTTTGTTACAGGTTTTCACTTTAATTCGAAAACAGTCACCCAAAGAAAAAAATTATATCGATAAAGAGAAAGTAGCCTGTAGAAAATATCTCGATAAAGAGGAAAACTGATCGGCCCTGCAAAATGCTTCTTCTAAAGCTGCAAAAGGTCTCGGGTTTTTGGTTCTTTTTTCCTAACAAACGTATTAGAGGAAGATTGAGGCAGAACGCAGGAAGGAAAAAATATATTTTTATTGAATTGAAAGGTGGAGAAAAACTTTCTTTTCATTTTCAGTGACGTTAAAAAATTCCTTTATACCTGGGCTCAAAAAACATTATTACTCAATTTGCTCCAATAAAGCGGAAACAATATTTTGCTGGCTTATGAAGTGTCTTCTAAATCTCAAAAACATTTCTACACTGTTATCCGACGGTAACCGTTCGCTCATTTCAATCCATTTTCTGACGATTTCGGACTTTTCATTAAAAAAAGCCAATTTATCAGGCAAAAATTTATCAATCAGGTTTCTGGCACATGAAGCCCATGTTATGTATCTTCTAAATAATTCATCCTGTTCAAGAAACTGGTCTTTAGTCAGTTTAAACCACCTGTAATCAAGAGGTGCTGGCTCTCCCTCATAGATGTTGGTATTGACGTCAAGATCGTAATCCCACATTTTAGGCAGGTCAGATATGCTAAAGGGCCCAATGTCAAGGAAAGGATCGTATTGAATGGGTACCGAATAAAAAAACTTACGTAAAGACTCCATCAGGTCATTGGATTCAGAAATCAAGTCTTCAATTTGCTTTTTAATTTTGTCAGACACTGCCGTACATCTCCCAAAAAAGCAGAAATTCTTATTTTTTAATGGATTTGTCACTATCTTTTTTGCATCAGGTTACTTTGATTACGGAAATGGTTTGTAGAACGTATTTTATTATGTAAGAAATACGTTGTCGACCCTGATGAAACTTTTGTTATTAGACAGCTTAGACTAATTGTTTTCATGATCTGGAAGTCAATTGATGCTCCCTTATTTTCTTAATTAATTTTTGTCCTTTACCCAATGGTAAAAAAGGTACAAAGACTCCAACATTAACAGTGATATAGCTATATGAATAAGTAAATTTTCCCATCCACTACGTCGAGTTAAAACGGCTATATTTTCATTATTTTTTCTTAGCTTCCAGCCATCAACGATTTTGCATTCAATTTCTTGTTGCAATTTGTCTTTTGGAACTTGCATAACAATAACATTTGCCATGTATTCCACTCCGTTTCCTGAAGCAAGATAATAAGATAGGTTACTGATATTTATTGCGGAATACTTTTGAAAACAGATGTTACATATGAACCTATCCAAAAATCTTATTGTTGCGCTTAAAAATGATCCTGAGGATATCTATCGATAAAGCAAAACTGATAGGCCCTGCAAAGTGCTCCTTCTAAAGCTGCGAAAGGGTCTCGGGTTAAGAAAAAAGTATCTTCCGGGTGGAGGTATATTTAAAAAAAGTAGAAGTGTAAGTCCGCTTAAACGAAGCGAAACGGACCTCGTGCTCCCACGCGAAATTCGGGCTTAATATCTGCTGTTTTCTCTGGGTGTCCTGTGGTTAGGAAGACAATCCCTGCAGTAAACCGGTCTTTCGGGGTCAGGTTTGAAAGGAACTTCTGTCTCAGCTTTACAGTCTGAACAGGTTGTCTTGTGCATTTCTCTGGGAGCGCCGAAATTAGAATTTCCTCTGAAGTTTCTGTCATTAAAAGCCATCTTTGTTTCACCTTTGTTTTAGTTGTTTAGTAATTGTTAAAAATAAGATTGTATAGAACTCTTTGTTTAAAAACAAAAATTGCTTTTTTAACAACAGATGATTATACGTCTCTTTATTTTCAATGAACCTACATTGCACCTATAATATATAAATACATCCGTACAAAAGGGAACATTTTAGAGCGAGACCATGAGGACGAAAATAAGGTGCCTGAAATTTAGGATTCCGGCTGATGACAGAAAAAGATATTAAAATTGAATTGGAACGGAGGAAGAACCTTCATTTAGTATGCATCGGCCCATTTTCTGATAGCTCCTGAAACCAGGATTCGCCTGAAAAACGTCCTACATAATTTGAAAAGTCCCCCAATAAAAACATTGAATGGCCCATAGAAAAATGGCCATGGGGAAAAGCTCTGTATAAAGAGCAAAATTTATCGACCCTGCACAGTATTCCTTCTAAAGCTGAAAAAGATCACAGGTTTTCGGTTTCTAAGGCTATTGGATAAGAGGAAATGAAAATGAAGAGAAAAAGCAAAAAAGGTCACCCTAATAAGTAAATAATATTTGTATTTTTAATATTTTCACACATGTTTAGCTTAATTAGACAGCACCTGTTCCACTACAGTTAATACAGCTATTACCCCCATCTCCCCAGCACAATGAACATTTCTCCCATTCAAATTCGCCTTCAATTTCGTTCCATTTTCCACCTTCCCCGTCACAGCTCCAGCATTTTTCTTTTCCACTACCCCCACAGTTAGGACATATACTGCTTATGATTCTACCCCCAAGCTTTTCGGTAAGCATTTGTATCTTATGAGCCACATACTTTTTGGTTTTTATATAAATGTTATAAGACTAATACCTCTTTTATAATTATTACCTCATATTAAAACGGTTTTGAAACAATGTTTCTGATAACAGATTTCGCATGCAGGTGCATGAGGAATCAAATCAATTTCCGAATCAAACTTTTGGCTCTTCGTCATTCTCTATAGATAAGATGATTTTCAATTCAAGACCGCGTTGGTTTTTATGAGGATATCCACACAAAACAACGAAGAACCTAAAATATAAACAATGTTGATGAAGGGATTAGCTATAAGGTTTACAGCAGCGTACAAGAAGTAATAGTAACAAAATAAAAATTTCTTTTCGGGAATTTCACACTCTCAAAGAGTAGCTTTAGAAATCTTTATATTCTCTCTCTTTTTTTAATTAGTTATGATATTACACGTTCCTCACATTCTTCTTCCAAAGGATAATTGGGAGAAGTGGGCAGTAATTGCTTGTGACCAACATACTCAGGATATAGAATATTGGAAAAGGGTTGAAGAATTTGTTGGAAATATTCCTTCTACTTTTAATCTTATTTATCCGGAAATATATCTTCCTTTAGATGAAAAAAGAGTGAATGAGATCCATAAAGCCATAAGAAATTGCAAAGGCGATCTTGTGAATCATGGTCCTTGTTTTATCCTTGTAAAGCGTTCTGTTTCAGGTAATGAAAGGACAGGTCTTGTAGTTGCAATCGATCTGGAAGAATATGAATTCAACGGATCTGATTCTTTTATCCGACCAACTGAAGGGACAATTAAAGAAAGGCTTCCTGCAAGAGTCAGGATAAGAGAAAATGCGGAATTAGAGTTATCTCATATTTTAATACTATATGATGATCCGGACTTTTCTGTTATCCCCAAAATTACAGATGATCCGGTTTATACAGGTAATAAGGTTTATGATTTTGACCTGATGGAAGAAGGCGGCCCTATCACTGGCTACAAGATTTGTGACGAAAAAATAATAGAAAGAATAGCATATGCTATTCAAAACCTTGGACTTCTTCTTGTTGGTGATGGAAATCACAGTCTCGCAGCAGCAAAGAGTTTCTGGGAAAAAATAAAAGGAACTGTACCTAACAACCATCCTGCGAGGTATGCACTTGTTGAACTCGTAAATATCCACGATGCAGGACTTTCCTTTGAACCCATCCACAGGGTTGTAAAAGGAGCTGAGCCTGAAGAACTGCTCAAAAAGCTCAATGCGAGGGTTGTAGAATCTCCAGCCTGTAATTCAACTGCTGAACCTTCAGTTGTCGGTCATTCAATTGGATTTATTACAAAAGACAGGTGCGGTATACTGGTCTTTGATGATCCCGTTTACGACCTTGAGGTTGAAACCCTTGATGAGATCATTGATGGTTATTCAGTTGAATATGAACACGATCCTGAAATTGTAAAAGAGATCGGAAAAAAGCAGGGCAATATTGGTTTCTTCCTCCCCTCCTTAAAAAAGAGCGAATTCTTTTCTCTTATAAAAAAGAAAAAGGTTCTTCCACGAAAGTCATTCTCTCTTGGAAAGGAAAACGAGAAAAGATATTATATTGAGGCGAGAAAAATTATTCCATAACTTCATTCTTATCTCTTTTTCTTGCGTTATCTCTTGGCCGTCACTTGATATTCAATTGATATTACAGATTAGAAATCGTATTTTACCTTATCCAGTTTGAATATCCTATCTTTTTCTGTATTGTCCATCCATTTTCCTTTTTGTTTTTCAGGATCTCCTTTATTTTCTTGCTGGATTTTCGCTTTTTTCAGCTTTTAAGATCGCAGCTGATTTGCAACCGAAAACTGCAATCTCAAAAAAAGTAAAACTTTAAGGAAGATATTAAAAGAAATAGAAGTCGTAACTGAGAGAAGGAAAAAATGAAAAAGGGCTAACTCGTCTCTCAAATGAGATAAGACCTGAGAGGAGGAAAACCATTAAAACTCACAGAACTATAGCTTTGAGTGTACGCGCCTGTTGTGAAGATGTATACTCGGTTGCCTTCCCTCATCGTGTGTGGGAAGGAATATTTGTGATGTTCGTAGAGAATATCCATGCTGTCGCAGGTTGGACCCGCAAGGATTACTTCTTCTGCACAACCTTTTTTATCGCAAAAGATGGGATATTTAATACACTCATCAAGAGTTTCAATTAGACCTCCAAACTTGCCGATATCGAGATAAACCCATTTGTACTGGTTGAATCTGGCCTTTTTTGAAATCATTACAACTTCACTTACGATTACACCGGCATTGGCGACCATAGAACGCCCTGGTTCGATAATGATTTCAGGAAGCTTTTCTCCAAAGTCCTCAAGTAAAAAGCGACGGATTTCCTTGGAATAAGTTTCAAGGTCATGAGCCTGTGACTGATATTTTGCAGGAAATCCCCCCCCAAGGTTAATCATCTTAAGACGAATGCCTTTTTCAGCCACAGCCTCAAAGAGGTACTTGCATTTTGAAATTGCGTTGTCCCACTGACCGATATCTCTCTGTTGAGAGCCAACGTGGAAAGAAAGACCATAAGGCTCAAGCCCAAGTTTTTCAGCTTTCAGGATAAGCTTGTATATAAGGTCAGGATGCGCGCCGAACTTTTTTGAAAGAGGCCAATCAGCACCGTCGCTTTCGGTAAGGATACGGAAAAATACCCTGGAGCCCGGGGCTTTTCTAGCTAACTTTTTTAAGTCGCTCTCTGAATCAGTAACAAAAAGCCTCACTCCATTTTCATATGCGTGAGCTATATCCTTTTCTTTCTTGATTGTATTTCCGTAACTGATCCTTTCAGGTTCCACCCCAAGCTTGAGCAGTTGATCAAGTTCGTAAACCGTGGCCACATCAAAATTGGAGCCTTTGTTTTTCAGGGCAAGTACCACTTCATCCATAGGATTTGCCTTTACAGCATAGTGAATTTTTGCAAAAGGCATGTTTTCTACTAGATCTTCATAACTTCGCTCTATCTTCTGCAGATCAACAACCAAAAACGGTGTCTCTTTATCCTGGGAAAATTTTTTGATTTTGTTAAAGTCGTCTCTTGAAACGAAGTCCTCCAACGGAAACTTATAGTGCGCTTTTCTCATGCTTACTCCCTGTTTTTATTGAAACTGATCGGTAATTAAACTTTTGTTGAATTTGAGTAATAATTTTAAGAATTATGTCGATAAGTATAATTCTCATTTCATAATCAATTACTTTGATAATCGGTAAATTGAAGCGATTCAAATATGATTTTATGTATATAAAACTAGTTATTGTTGAATATTAAGACACTTAATTAACCGAAATCAAAAAGCATTGAAGGTAAAGCCCTATTTTTGGAAAAAATGTTAATTAGACTCTTATTTGGCACTAAAAGCATCAATAATCCTTTTGAGCTTGTAGAGCGAACTAGAAATTGTAGAAGTTCCAAAAACTTGCATGTAAATTTTACCCGAAAAAGTACATTATTAGCTTAAAGGAATAAAGAAATAATATTATGCCCAGTAGCTCTTGCAAATCTACGAATACTTCCTTTATTAGGAATCATAGCTAATGCTTAGAACTTCTTCCTGAGAAGTATCGAGTCCAAAATACTGTACCTCTTGTTTCACTAAAAAACGTTTGCAAGTTTTACATTTAAGAAGTGCATGGCTGTTTTGCCGTGTCTACCTTTAAGGACGACATTCCCTTGATTTATCATTCCATAATCAGGACAATCTTTATTTCAGCAACAAAACTTTGATAAATAAATTTTACAAGTGAGTTCAATCCCCTAATCATAATAGAATCCCCAATATACAATAATAAGTCAATAACTCAAGGAAACGACCTAATTGTGAGTTTACAAATATTGCAAATATACTAAGCGATGATGAGCAGTTTACGTATTCCATTGGAAATGTTAACAAGGAAGCAGCAGAACACTATAGATGGAATTAAAGTTAAGTTGACGTTTATATCTTTAGGCTTAAGAACCGGAGTTTTACACTTTGTATTAAAAAGTAAATCAAAACCACATAACATTTGCATTAAAGCGAAAGAGTTAAATACATTTCTTACATAATATATATCATCTGAGTAAAAAACTTATTCAGGAATTCTGGCATATTTTTCCTGCATGAGTACCCAATGAACCTCCATTGTAGGAGGAGGGGTCACTCCTTACCCTCCTCCTACCTGAATGACTGTTTTCAATATTGAAACATACATATTAATAAACTGTTTCGTTTGCAGAATGCTAAAAAAAATAGTAGTAAAAGATTAGTAATAAATGAGCTTGTTCTAAAAAGATATCAGTTAAAAAGCTCGGGCTAAAACAGGTTAAAAGCATTCGTTTAGTTTTTGGGTATTTATCGATTTTTTGAATAATAGCCCGAATTTGACAGAAACATACATCTTATAATGTATAAATGGGCTTCATGCTTATGTTTACTTCATACAATTCAAACTATCGTGTGTTTTTTGATTTTTGACATTTTTCATTTTTCCGAAAGATTCTGTGCCGAGCAATGCTTTTTTCTTAAGAGAATACTGTACTTATTAGTAGAATTTGTAAAATTAAGGTAATAGAGTATAATGGATTTTTTTCTGAAGATTTTTTATTTCCTGAAACTTTTCGACTTTTTCTTCGGAATCTGCATGTCCGATGTCTTTGAAACTATCAAGGGCCATTTCCGTCACAATGGAAGAATTAGGCATGAGCTTCTCTTCAGCCTGGACTCTTAAAGCCTCAAGTGCCCATTGGCTTTGCAGAGCGGCCGCATAAAGTCCCTTCTTCAAAGATAGTTTCCCGATTTCTTCTATCGAAAGTGCTATTGAACTCAGGGCTTCATCGAGGTATTCTTCTACCGCAGGCTTACCTATTTCCTCAAGCAGAAGAAGGGTACTGATAGTTTCAAGTTCAAAGCTTTCTGTTGCTACCTTCTTTCCAATTTCCCCCAGGCAGTGTGCTGCGTTGAGCACAATTTCCTCAGAACCTTGTCTAGCACCAGAAGCTCCAATTTCTTTAAAGAAAATGGAAAAGGCAATTGTTTTTTCCTGGCTCTGTCGCTGTTTAGATAAGTTCCAAATTTCCATCAGGGTCGCAGCAGCGACTTTTGAGCCTGCTTCAAGCGAATGTGCAGCCGCACCTCTTCCCAATCTTCCTATTGCTATAAAAGCCTTAGTTAGAGCGGATTCATATCCCTCTTCTGCTGATGTCCTTGCCAGTTTCCCAAGGGCTAGAACGGAATTGATAGTAACAAGCTCCATTTCTTTTTCTGTAGCTGCTTGTGCGATATCCTCAATTGAGAGAATAACTCTTTGAGCATCTGCGTCTTCATTTTCAGAGAGGAAGTCAGCAGCAATTCCCGTAAGGGAGTCCAGTGCCCGGAAAATTTTGCTCTCGTCTCTTTCTTTAGCTGCAGACAAACCTATCTCAACTGCCTCTGCCTCATTTAATGTAATCATTTTTTGCCCCTCTTGTATAGTTTTAGTAATAAATCAAGCTACAAAGCTTTTTTCAGCACACTTTGTAAGTACTGTCTTCACGTTTTATAACGTGCTTTTAATCTCAAACTATTAAATGCAGTTCATATATGGCTTATTCTATGAAGTTACGACATTATTAGTGTTACTGTTTTGTGGCGGAGATGATTCGTTCTAACAGAATGAAGGTCATTTGAAACTGGTCCTGAATCAGAACAGGTTTCAGAGAGAAGGATTAAAGAGAGAAATCCGAAAAAAAGGTCTGCAGAAAGATAAAGATAAAGAAAAACAAAATTCCAAAACTAAAGCTGAATAAGAAGCTTCGAGACAAAAAGGAGAGTTCTGCCTTTTCAGTCAAGAGATTCTGCTTCGTGTATATACTCTGAGCCATTAAAGGTTTCAAGGGCTAGCTTTGTCATAAATATATAGCTTATTAAAAATCTGTCTTTGGTTTGGAGAGTCGCTGTTCCAAAAGAGTAGGAAGCCTTTACGAGTATATTATCAAAGTTACTGAAGTCTGTAGAAGAAAATTCGTGCTCTGAAAGAGCAGGCGTATGCTGAAGGAAATCAGCTTTCCCCTCCTTTTGAACAAGTAGGCTTAGAATGCCTGGATACTCTTCTGAAAAAAGAATCGACTCCTTGCCCTGAAGTGGGGATGAGAATGTACTTGGAATGGGGACGAAAAGTCCTCCGTTTTCTGGAACTCTAATGTTTTGTTGCCTGAAGGTTTCCTTTCCTATAGATCCTATAGCCAGAGCCGCAGCTAGAGCTTCTCTTTCCATTTTCTGAAGAGACGCAGCATTCATTATTTCCTCCAGGTATGCGACTGCAATCCAGACTGCTGTCTCCATCTTCTGCCCAACCGCTGCCCTTCCGATTGCACAGAGGGAGTGAAGGATACTGAAACAAGTATCTTGCATTTTCTTTTCTCTTGCAGCCTCAGCCATTTTTCCCAGAGAAAAAAGAGACAAGAAAACTCCTAATTCCATCTTTTGAAGAACAGCAGCGTTACCTATATCTCTTATGCTGATCACAGCCTTTTTTGCATCGGGCTCGAGTCTCTTGTTTATGTATTCAGTTCCTCGCCCCGTAAGGAAATCTATGGATCTCAACACACCAAGTTCATCATTATCCTTAACAGAACTTAACCCAAGATCCTTTGCCCTGGTTTCGTTTAAAATGGATATTAGAAACACCCCACACAAATTCTTATCCGGAAAAGGCATCTCAAAGTGAGACAAGCTTATCGGCACCTCTGCCTCCGTAAAACAGAGCAGATATTATAATTGGTACTATTGAGCTACTCACCAGAACTGCTCATTAAGCTGAGTGGAAATATTAAACTGAATTGAAAGGTTCATAAGCCAGCTCCAGGAGATCTCTTTTTTCCCCTGAAGTTTTTATTTAGTTTTTCTTCGAGCTCCTTAACTTCTAATCTGTCAAAGTTTAGGAGAGCTACTTCGGCTACAATGGAAGACTCATGAGGCAACGATCGTCTGCGTTAAATATAATTGTCTCAAGCGAATAGGCTGCCTGGAGTAGAGCCCTTTCAAGCCCTTGCATATCTGTAGTTTTCCCTAGTATATCCTGAAGAGAGCCGACGCTGGTATCAGCAGTTTCTTTAGATCTCTTTCAAGAGCTCCGGTTCCGATTTCTTGTAGTAGCAATTCAGCGTTCAATGCTGCGTCCTCGAAGTTCTGGATTACCGCAATCTGTCCGGTTTCCCCAAGAAGGGCCACTGTACTGTTTGCGACATTCCCCAAACTTTGCAGTGTAACGCTTTTTCCAATCTCCCCAAAAGAGAAAATAATTGAATTGTTTCTTTTTTGGTTCTTGTAAAAGCCGGTGTATTTCCCATCTCACCAAGACAGGAGGCTGCAATCTTTGCTGTAGCCTCCATTTTTTGTCCTGCTGCAACCTTTCCGATCTCTCCAAAAGCAAGTGCTATGCTCACAAGGACATTTTCCATTTGCAATCTGCATGCTTCTCTGGCAACCAGAGAAAAAAGCTGAAGGGTGATGACGACAACCAGTTCAAGCTTGGCCATAGCTACCGCTTTCCCTATTTATGTCATATATTCTATTATTCTTTTAGTATCACTTTCCTACCCTTCGTTTTCGTATTTTATTACAAGCTCGGAAAGATAATTAAGGACTTCTTTAATCTCAGCTTCGTTCTTTTCACTAACCAAAACAAGTCCTATTTCTAGAGCCTCATTTTCATCAAGCGGTAGAATCCTTCATGCCCCCAGATTCTCTTAAGTAAGTATGGATACGTGAGAATATGAGCTTTATCATGGGAAAAAAGGAATGTAAAGAAATTTTTGTCCTGAAAAGACAAAGAAGATTAATTAGTATTTATAGAATGAGGTCGTTTCCGTGAGTTATTGATCAATTGAGCTTATGCCATTTTAGTTAATGTCCCTTATTTTGGAATAATGAATGTTAAAAAGATCTATTTTTTAAAAAAATTATGTTAAAACACTTTAATCTCAAATTAAAGTTAAATAGAAAGGATTATACCTAATTAAACCAATATTATGTCGCCAAACAAATAATTGGGCTCTAA